>MDTB01144855.1_pt1 | contig 13602 bp, 12 predicted proteins | sample 811161 | NCBI WGS metagenome assembly MDTB01 (sample SAMN05326650, study PRJNA326480) | marine metagenome | isolation source: seawater | place: Mediterranean Sea | collected 2009
TCAAAAATTGGTTCGAAAACTGCGCTTATAACCTTTAGTAAAAATGATTTGGGTATGATGTCTTGTAATCCAGCGATGGGTGGATTAGGGAAAGGTCATCTAGTCAGGGAGATAGATTCGCTTGGAGGAATAATTGGGATAGCATCAGATTTTTCAGGTATACAGTTTAGAATGTTAAACAAAACTAGAGGAGAGGCGGTCAGGGGACCAAGAGCTCAAATTGATAGAAATTTATATAAGAAAAGAATAAATTTATCTTTGCAAAACGAAAATCTCAATATTATTGAGGGAGAATTAATTTCGTTGTCAACCAACAATAGAGGTGTCAATGAAGAAATTAGCAAAGTGCACTTAAGTAATGGTGAAGTTTTTATTTGCAAATGCTTAATCATAACTACAGGGACTTTTTTAAACGGTATTATTCATTGCGGAAAAAAAAATTGGTCTGCAGGTAGATTGGGTGAAAAACCATCAATAGAATTAGCAAATTTTTTTTTAAAAAGAAAATTTAAAATTAAAAGACTAAAAACAGGTACTCCGCCAAGACTTTTTTCTAAAAGCATCGATTTTACAAAGTGCTTAGAACAAAAGGGTGATCAAATGCCTACGCCATTTTCATTTTTAACAAAAAAAACTAAGCTTTCAAACAAAGTTTCATGTTTCATTGCTCATACTAATAATAAAACACATAATATTATCAAAAAAAATTATTTAAAATCGCCGATGTACAATGGAAAAATTTCTAGTAAAGGCCCCAGGTATTGTCCATCTATTGAAGACAAGGTAATAAGGTTTTCAGAGAAATCTTCTCATCAGATATTCCTTGAGCCCGAAACAATTGAAAATGATATTAGTTATCCTAACGGTATATCAACGGCGTTACCGGAAAAAGAACAATTAAAATTCTTGAGAACAATAAATGGTTTGGAAAATGTAAAGATTCAAAAGTTTGGTTATGCAATTGAATATGATTCAATTGATAGCTCTGAATTATATTCTAACTACGAAACCAAAAAAATTCAGGGATTATTTCTTGCTGGTCAGATAAATGGAACAACTGGTTATGAAGAGGCTGCGGCTCAGGGTATAATGGCAGGAATAAACGCAACAAGAAGAATTATTAATAAATCGCCATTTATTCTAAAGCGAACAAATTCATACATTGGAGTTCTAACTGACGATCTTATTAAGGGTGGTTTGTTAGAACCATATAGAATGTTTACATCTAGAGCAGAGTATAGATTGACTTTAAGAGCAGATAATGCTGATGAAAGGCTAACAGATAAGTCGATTGAGTTAGGTCTAGCATGCGCAGAAAGAAGAAAAAAATGGACGAAGAAAAAGAATGTTTTAAAAAAGGTACAAACAACACTAAAAAATCTAGACGCTTCATCTGATCTTATTAATAAAAAGGGGTTTAAGATTAATAATGACGGAAAAAAAAGAACAGCATATGATATTTTAGGTTACAGCGGATCTTCATGGAACATTATAAAGAAAATTTGGCCAGCTTTAAAAGATTTTAATTTGACAAAAGAAATAAGTGAGCAGATTAGAATTAACGCATTCTATCAAAAATATATTGAAAGACAAAATTTGGAGATTTCAAATTTTAAAAACGAGCAGGACCTTATACTTAAGGATAATATAAACTATAGTAAATGTTCTGGAATCTCTAATGAGGTGAAAGAAATTCTTAACAATAGAAGGCCTGCAAGCTTAGGAGAGGCTTCAAAACTTCCTGGAATGACACCTGCTGCAGCAAATCTTCTGTTAAGATTTGTAAAAAAAAATAATTAGAGTGAACATAAAAGAACAACGAAAACTTTTTATAAAAAGATATAATGTTTCATGTGAAACAATTAAAAAATTAGATTTATTTTATGAAAAGATCTTACAATATCAAAAAGAATTCAACTTAATTGGGAGGGGAACATTAAAAAAAGTTTGGATTAGACATTTTCTTGATTCCGCAGGAGCCATGGATATTATAAAAAAAGAAATTAGAGATTACTTATTCCAAAATAAAAGGGTTGAGATTTTAGATATAGGAAGCGGTGCAGGTTTTCCAGGAATTGTTCTTGGAATTTTGTTGAAAGATTGCGCAAATATTTCCTTATCACTTGTAGAGACAAGTAAAAAAAAATGTTATTTTTTAAATGAAGTTGTTAATTGCGTGGATTCAAATATAGAAGTTATAAATTGTAGAGTTGAGAATTTGCATAAAAAAAAATTTAATTTTATAACTGCCAGAGCAGTAAGTAAACTTGATAATTTGTTTAAAATGTCAGAAAAACTGATCCATAAAAATGTAACTTTGATTTTTTTTAAGGGAAGTTCCTGGACATCAGAGCTTCTTTTAATAAAAAAAAAGTGGAAGTTTGAGAATATTATTGTTAAAAATAAAAATGACATTGAAAATACTGGGGGAGTACTTATGGTCTTTAAAAAAATAAAGAAAATATTATAGGGTACTTGTATGCGAACGGTATTTTCAATAGTGAATCAAAAAGGGGGGGTTGGTAAAACCACCACAGCCATTAATCTTGCAACCGCATTATCAATAAGTGGAAAGTCTTGTTTAGTAATAGATCTTGACCCTCAAGGAAACGCGAGCACAGGTTTTTCTGTTACTTCAGAACAAAGAGTCCCAGGCTCTTATGAGGTCCTTTTACAAAAAGCCTCTATATTAGATTCTGTCAGGCCCACGGAGGTCTCTGGTTTAGGTATAATACCCTCAAGAGTTGAGTTATCGAATTTGGAACATGAACTAGTAAACTTTGATAATAAGGAATTCCTTTTGAAATCTTCAATTTCCTTTTTGCCAGATCGTTACAATTCAATCATTATCGATTGTCCCCCAGGATTAGGTTTTTTGACCACCAATGCTCTTACAGCATCAGATAGAGTTTTAGTTCCTTTGCAGTGTGAATTTTTTGCATTGGAGGGATTAAGTCAAATTCTAAGAGTTATTAAAAAAGTAAAGGCAGAACTCAATCCAGGATTGAATTTGGATGGAATACTTTTAACGATGTATGATTCAAGAAATAAACTAAGTTTTCAGGTTGAAGAAGACGTTAGAGAGGTAATGGGATCTATTGTATATAAAACTATCATTCCAAGAAATATTAAAATTTCTGAGTCTCCTTCTCATGGAAAACCTGTACTATTATATGATCACAAATGTATTGGTTCTGAAGCTTACATAAATCTTGCTGCTGAAGTTTTAAAAAAAGGTAATTTTGGAGGATTAGTGAAATCGTGAGAAAAAGGAGTAACCATTGACTTTAAAAAAAAAAAATAATAAGAAACTTGGTACAGGATTATCATCATTATTAATTAAAGATGAAGAATTAAATTCAATAATAAGAAAGCCAGGCAGGCCTCCGAAAAAAATAGAGGCAGGAGATTTCAAAAAAAATTTAAAACCCTATCTTCTTAAACCAAAAGACATATCTTCTCAAAAAAATATTGTTACCCATTTGTTAGTACCAGGGAAATTTCAACCTAGACAAAATTTTAATAGTAAAGAAATAGAAGAGCTAGCTGAGTCAATAAAACAAAATGGTATCCTTCAACCCATACTCGTGAGACCAATGAATTCTCAGGGAAAAACGTATGAAATTATAGCTGGTGAAAGAAGGTGGAGAGCTGCGCAAATTGCGAAACTTCATGAAGTACCAGTAATAATAAGAAGTTTTGATGATGAAACTGCTTTAGGAGTAGGGTTAGTTGAAAATCTTCAAAGAACCGACCTAAATTTGTTAGAGGAAGCAGAGGGATATAAGATGCTAATGAAAAAATTTGATTACACTCAAGAAAAGTTATCATCATATCTTGGAAAAAGCAGAAGCCATATAGCCAATATTTTAAGGTTATTGAATTTATCATCAAATATAAAAACTTACTTGATAATGGGAGAATTAGCTTATGGTCATGTTAGAGCAATAGCCACTTTAAATGAAAATGAAACTAAAGAAATAGTTTCACAGATCATTGATAAAAATTTAAGCGTTAGAGAAACCGAAAGTTTGGTTAAAAAGCTTAAAAAAACAGGAAACAATAGGTTTAAAACTATTATAGAAGACGATCCTAATATAATTGCTCTAGAAAAAGATCTTACAAGCTTGTTAGGCTTAAAAGTCGTGGTTAGAAATAAATCTAATAACAAAGGCTTTTTGTCAATTCACTATAATTCTTTAGATCAGCTTGAACCGATAATTGACAAGTTAAAATGGAGACCTAAGTAGCTTTTAGGAAGTAAGATGTTTTTGTAATTGAAAAAATTAAAGATTTAAAATATTCGTGTGGTTGATTAGCATTATTTTTTAATTTAAATTCAAGCGACAGCAACTTAGTTATAAAAAACTCTATTTTTTTTTGTGGCCAAATTTTTGTTTGAAAAATAAACTCTTTCTGCATTTTGTAAAAAATTGGAGGCTTTATTTGTTTTAAAGCATCATCAAACGACCCAAGTTTTTTATAGTATGACTGTGCATAGAGTAACTTGAAGAAATGTCTAGATAAAGCATTAATAATACTTAGTTCTTTTACTCCATTTGATATTGCTATATTTAAAAGTTTTTCAAATAATAATAATTTTCCTGAAATAATTGAGTATACGAGTTCCTCTATGTTAAATCCTACTGAGCCATTGGTTAAAATGGAAGCAATTTGATTATTTGTGAAGGTTTTTTGAAACTTTAAATAAACAATTATTTTTTCTAACTCTTGGTTAAAAATAATATTATTTTTTATAAGGAGATTGGCTAAAAAGTTAAGATTTTCATTATTTATAGAAATATTGTTTTCTTTAAACCTCTTTTTAATTTTATTTTCACATTCTACAAATGTATACTCATAGCAGGCTACAGTGATAAAACTTTTTTCTGATTCAAACATTCTTCTAACTTTATTATTTTTTTTTAATTCATTGCACTTAATTAAGAGTTTAAAATTCTTCTTTTTTAAATTTTTTTTAAAATCAAAATTTTTTAGTAAAATTTCTGGATTTACTAAATCACAAATTAATATTTTTTTATTACCAAAGATATCTTCATTCAAAATAACGTCATTAAGAACAGTTGGCTTCTTAATTAGACTTTCAATATCAAGAGTTATTTTTGTATCAAAAGTTTTGTCATGATTTAGTGTTGAACTTTCAAAATCGTTGCAAATATCCGTAACCTTACTTAAATTTGGCCCGTAAAATAGAAAAAAAGTGTAATCGATATATTTATTAATATTTTTATTAAAATTGTAATAACTTATATTCAAGGATAAATCTTTCTAGAAAAGTTTCTTAATGTTAAGGTGTAAGTAGCGATATCAGTTGCTAAAGATTCAATTATATTTTTATTTGCTGTTTCCTCAGCAACTAAATTTGCATAAGGATTATTACCGAAGTCGAAGGAAGATTGTTTTTCTATATTACCCGTGGTTACTATTCCTTTTCTATCATAAAAAGTATATTTTGCAGAATAGATTATTCCATAGGTTGTTGTGGTTAAATCTTTTTGAAGTCCCAAACCAAATGATGACCGATTAAGTGATATTTTTAATCTTAACTTAGAAGGTTTAGAATTTTTTAATTGTAGTTTTGAAGTTAAACTTTTGATAAGTGTCTGTGAGTCAAGTCCCGATTTGTCTGATGTCTGAACATCAATTTTAATTTTAAATTTAGTTATTTCTTTGCTGTTTTGATATAGGGGTTTAAACCCACAAGAGGTTACAATTAAAAGACAAAACAAAAGGACTGCTCTAAACATAAATCATATTATAACGAAATTTATTATCTTATTCTTGACGAAAATGATTTTTTTAATATCCCTTTTAAATACCTCCTGCATTTTGGGATTTTTTTTAAGTTCAGAGACCAGTTCCGTTTCACTAATATTTAGGCTCGTTTCAATTAAATCTTTTTTCTTACCATTTATCTGAATAACAATGTTATATTTCGAAATATTTTTGTAACTTTGGTTAAATTTCGGCCAGGACAAATTCGTTAAACCTTTTGTATACCCTGAGAAACTAGCAATTTCTTCAGAAAAATGAGGTGTAAAAATAAAAATTAATCTTATAAAAATAGACCAAGAATAATTGAAAAGACGTTTATCGGTCTTGGTTGCAAAAAGTTTATTTGATAATTCTCTTAATTTGGCAATAGCAGAATTAAATTTATAAGTTTCAACATCCTTTGAGAAATTCTCTATTACTTTATTAATCAAGTATAATAATTCCTTTTCTTCCTGGTTAAAATCGGCGGATATTAAATCGTTATCATTGAATTTAAACTCTTCATTTTTTAAAAAAATAAATATTTTATTCAAAAATTTCCAAGTGGACTTAATTCCATCAGAAGACCATTCCAGATCACGTTCGGGAGGGGAGTCCGACATCATAAATAATCTTGCTGTGTCTGCACCATACATTTTAATTATATTATCAGGGTCTATGGTATTTTTTTTTGATTTACTCATTTTTTCCGAACGCCCTTTTTTGACTTTCTGACCACTTTTGGTAAAAAAATTACCGTCTTTTTTTTTAACATCATTAGGTTGAAGCCATTTTCCGTTTTCATCTATGAATGTTTCGTGACAGACCATTCCTTGTGTTAATAAATTCTTAAACGGTTCTTTTGGAACAGAGTATCCACATTTTTTAAGAGCTCTCATAAAAAATCTTGAATAAAGCAAATGAAGTATTGCGTGTTCTATACCTCCAATATACTGATCTGCCGGTAACCAATATTTTACCTGTTCTGAGTCAAATGGATTGTCTTTATCGTTGGGAGAACAAAATCTTAAAAAATACCATGAAGAGTCAACAAATGTATCCAAGGTATCAGTCTCTCTAATAGCTTTAAGACCGGTTTCTTTACATGTCGTATATTTCCAAGTTGGATGGTTGTCTAAAGGATTACCAGATTTGCTAAGATCAACTTCATTTGGCAATTTGACTGGTAATTCATTTTTTGGAACCGGAATTATTTTACCATCCTCTCTGTAAAGCATTGGTATAGGACATCCCCAGTATCTTTGTCTTGATACTCCCCAGTCTCTAAGTCTATATGAGATTTTTATTTGTCCCCTTTTTTTTTGGATAATTTTCTTCTTTATTGATTGTCTTGCGGTTATGATGTTTTCTCCATTTAAAAAATCTGAATTTATCATTATACAATTTGTAGAATCTTCCACTGGTCCTTCAGGGGATTTTATTTTAGTTTTTGTCTTATTTTCAAAAATATATTTTATTGGTAAATCGTATTTTTTGGCAAAAGTATAGTCTCTGTTGTCATGTCCAGGACACCCAAATATAGCACCGGTTCCGTAATCAGAAAGTATAAAGTTTGCAAAATATATTGGAATTCTGAGATTTTTTAAAAAAGGATGTTCAGCATAAAAATTTGAAAAAAAACCTTCTTTTTTTGTTTTTCCAACGTTTTCTTCAGTAATTTGATTTTTAAGACAGTTATTCTTAAATTTATTAAATTCTTTATCACTTAAGAAATAAGAGCTCAAGTTATGATTGACAGAAAGAGCTATAAATGTTGCACCAAAAACTGTTTCAGGCCTGGTCGTGAAAATAGTAATATACTCATTTATAGTTTTGACTTTAAATTGTATTTCCAAACCTTCAGATTTTCCAATCCAATTACTTTGCATCGACTTTACTTTGGATGGCCAATTATTCAGTAGTTTTAAATCCTCTATTAATTCATCAGAAAAATCAGAAATTTTAAAAAACCATTGTGAAAGTTTTTTTGTAACTACATCAGCCCCAGAACGCCATCCTTTTCCTTCAATTACTTGTTCATTGGCTAAAACTGTTTTATCTACTGGATCCCAATTCACCTCACTGTCTTTTTTATAAATTAACCCATTGTTATAAAAATCAATAAATATTTTTTGTTGATGTTTATAATAATTTGGATCACACGTAGAAATTTCTCTTTCCCAGTCGACTGACAAACCCATACGTTTAAGTTGTGTGCGCATTTTATTAATATTTTGTTTGGTCCAATTTTGAGGAGATGTATTATTTTCTATCGCTGCGTTTTCAGCGGGCATACCAAAGCTGTCCCAGCCCATTGGATGAAGAACATTATAATTTTTGGCTTTATAATATCTAGATATAATATCTCCCAGAGTATAATTTCTTACATGCCCCATATGGATGTTTCCTGATGGATATGGAAACATTTCCAATATGTAGAATTTATTAATTTTTGAACTTTTAACGTTGGTACCGAATGCATTTTGGTCTTCCCAAATTTTTTGCCATTTTATTTCAACTTTTTCTGGTAAATAATTTGTCATAGCAGTTTTTTAAAATATGTTATTCCACCAAAACCTTTTAAATATTTATTTTTTAACCTAAATATATTTTTTTCAGAAACTCCTCCCAAGGCAAATACATCAGATGCAAAAGTATAACATAATTTTATAAAATTTACTGAGTTGTGTGGAATAAAATTTTTGTGTGTATTTGTTGTAAAAGCTGGTGAAATAAATATAAAATCACATTTAATTTTTTTTGCTAATAAAATTTCTTTTATGTTGTGACATGTGGAAATAATTAATAAATCTTTTTTGTTTTTTTTAAAATTAGATGCTCTGTGATATTTTTTTTGTTTATATTCGTTAAAAGAGACAAAAATACCTGTAGCGCAGTATTTTAATGCCCAAAACACCGAGGACTGTAATAAAAATTTAATTTTATGTTTTTTACAGATACAAATAAATTTTTGAATAGACTTAAGAAAATCGATTTGGTTGTTTTTTTTGTAATTAAAAAATATAATTCCAGTATCTTTAGAACATTTGTTGAATGCTGCAACAGATTCTTTTAAACTAGGATCAAAAAAAAACCATTTTTGGGGAAAACTTTTCATATAAAAATTATGAGTGAAATTATATTTAGATATCTTAGATTATGTGATCAGATAAAAAAAGTATCAAACAAAAATAAAAAAGTTAGATTAGTTGCAGTGTCTAAAACTTTCGATAAGGAAAAAATAGTTCCGTTACTTGATAATGGACATAGACTTTTTGGAGAGAATAAAGTTCAAGAAGCTTTAAATAAGTGGCCTCAATTAAAAGAGCGATACAAAAATGTTCAGCTGCATTTGATAGGACCCCTTCAGTCTAATAAGATAAATCAAGCTTTAAATATTTTTGATTGTATTCAAACATTAGATAGGGAAAAGATTGTCAAAAAAATTAGTAACGCAATAGAAAAAAACGAAAAATTTAAAAAAAAAGATTTTGAGTTTATGATTCAAGTTAATATTGGAAATGAGCCGCAAAAGTCTGGTATTCCACCCGATCATTTAAAAGAATTTAGCGAGTTCTGTAAATATGATTTAAATTTAAATATTATTGGACTTATGTGTATTCCTCCTATTAATGAGAAACCTCAAAAATACTTTTGCCTTTTGAAAAAATTATGCGATGAGTGTAAGGTTGAAAATGCGAGCATGGGTATGAGCAATGATTTTTTGGAAGCAATATCAAATGGATCAACCTATATCAGAGTTGGTTCAGCGATTTTTGGAAAAAGAGTATAATTTTATCTTATAATTATTTTACTGCTAAGAGATAAATGTTTTATAATTTGCATCATATACTCTTTTTCAATTGCAATACAACCATCAGTAAATTCTTGATTTTCCCTTTTGCAATGAAAAAAGATAGCACTGCCTTTATATCTTTTTTTAAGAATATTAAAATTCATAGTTATAACTATATCATAACAGCAATCATCTCTATACAATTCTTCATGAGAAAATCTGTAAGGTTTTATGATTAGTTGATTATATTTCTCACTCTTGGAGTCATAAGACCACCCCATTTGCCGAGTTATTCTCTTTTGAGGTAAAGGGGTCTTAATTTTCCCCAGTCTATCATGTCTGTAAAAAATCTCTTTGACCAAAAAAGTCCCTTTGGGTGTTAATTTATCACCCTCTCTTTTTTTATAACTAATGCCATTTAAACCAGCGATACAACGATATTTTTTTTGTTGAAAGAGTAAGTCTACACTATTTTTTTTATAATTTTTGATTATAATTATATTTGTCATAGATATGAAAACAAATTTTAAAATATCAATAATATCAGAAAATAATTTAGAATCTAATGAACTATGCAAAATTTTATCAATTGCTTTTAATCAAAATGTTAAAATATCTGACTTCCTATCTAAATCACTCTTTAATAACGTTAATTTTAAAGTTATTGTTATCAACCATTTTAAAAAAGAGAAATTATTAAGTGTTTTTGATTTATTGAAAGATATCGATCGTACAAATTTCTTTCTTATAATTTTAGATAATAATAATTTTAATGTTAAAACTCAAATTAATCATAAGTTAATTACACCTCCTTTTTCAGTTTTAAATTTAATAGAAATTATAAAATCAAATTTTGATTTGAAAGCTAAGAGTTTTAGCTTGCGATTTAAAATTAAAAATTATCTATATTACGAGGGTGACCTAAAGATTACTGACACTATATCAAACAAAATTATTAAACTTACAGAGATGGAAGATAAGTTTATTAGTTATTTGATAAAATCAAAACTACCAGTTTCAAAAGCAAAGATATTAGAAAATGTATGGGGACATAAATCAAATTTAGAAACGCACACATTGGAATCGTTGGTATATAGATTAAGATTAAAAATAGAGCATAATCCGAAAGAACCAAAGATCGTTTGCTTAAAAAATAAAAAATATTTCTTAACTATTTAAAACTTAATCTCAACAAAAATCGGTACATGGTCAGATGGTTTTTCCCATTCCCTTGTATAATCTATTATTTTAACTCCTATTATATTTTTTTTAAGATCCTCTGAAATCCAAATATGATCAAGCCTTCTTCCTCTATTGTTAATTTTGAAATTTTTGGATCTATAACTCCACCAAGTAAAAAGGTTGTCAGTTGATTTAATTCTCTCTTTTATTATGTCACTCCAAAAACCAGATTTTTGTAAATCAATCAATTTTTGTCTTTCAATTTCGGTATGACTAATTGTATTTTTTAATTGTTTGTGAGACCAAACATCCTCGGGAAAAGGAGCAATATTAAAATCTCCACATATAATTGTTTTTTTAAATGTTTTAGAGGTAGACCAAGATATTAATTCATCTAGAAACTTAAGCTTGTGTTTAAATTTTTGATTTAACTTAGGGTCTGGAAGCTCACCACCAGCGGGAATATAGATATTATGCAAAGTTAAGTTTCTGAGTAAAATGGATATATGTCTTCCGTCGTTGTTCTGGCACCATTCAATAATGCCAGAATTATCCGCTTTTATTTTTGAAATAATTGAGACTCCATTATAAGATGGGATACCGTTTAGATAAAAGAATTCGTAACCAAGAGATTTAATCTTTTCTTTAGGAAATTTTTCGTTGGTAACCTTTGTTTCTTGTAAGCAAATTAAGTCAGGATTATAGGTACGCAATATTTTTTTTAAATGGGATAACCTTGCTCTGATTGAATTTATATTCCATGAAATTATTTTTAAAGCCATGATATGATATTCTATTTATTGAAATCTAATTTTTTGGGACTTTCTATCCGAAAGAAATTGTTATTCATTTTTTTATTTACTTCAAGATTGGATAAAAATATCTCAATCTTTCCTCCATTAAATTCATTTACTATCCATTTTTTCAATTTCAGTGGGTTATTTTCAAAAATTAATCTTATACTACCATTATTTTTAGTATTATTTTCGCTTAATTCAATTTCAATGATATTTTCGTAATCTACAAAATCTTTTACAATAAAAGACTCCAACGAAAACTCAGTAGATAACAAAACTTTTAAAGGTATTTGATCATAGTTGTAATAAGTGATTTGAGAAAATTTTTTATTTATTAAAGCAATTTTTCTTCCATCTCCAATCAGTGATTTGTTATTATCTTCAAAATCAATTCTGATTTTTCCTGGTTTTTCAATTCTAATCTTTCCATTAGAGTGTTCACCATTTTGATTCACTTGAATAAAATTTGCAGATAATGAATTAAGCTTATTAAGATAGGTTGAAATAATTTTAAAATTTTGTTTATTTTCATTAAAATTTAAACATAAAAATAATATTAAAATGATAAAGTATTTTTTAAACATCTTTACCTACTAAGACCTCACGTCTTCCAACATGATTAGCAGGACTGACTATACCATCGGTTTCCATTTTTTCTATTATCCTCGCAGCCCTGTTGTAACCTATTTGAAGATGTCTTTGAATAAAACTTGTTGATGCTCTTTTTTCTCTACATACAATTGCGACTGCTTTATTGTATAATTCATCACTTTTGTCTAACTCCAAATCAAAGGTATTTTCGCTATTTTCTTCGGTCGTTACAGAGTCTAGATATTCGGGTTCTCCCTGATTTCGTAAATGCGATACAACGGACTCCACTTCATGTGTCTGAACAAAAGGACCGTGCACTCGCAATAATTTTTTACCTATCATTGTAATTAATAAATCACCTCTTCCTAAAAGTTGTTCTCCACCTTGTTCACCAAGAATAGTTCTACTATCAATTTTTGATGTCACTTGATAACTAATGCGACTTGGAAAATTTGATTTTATTGTACCAGTAATCACGTCAACAGATGGTCTTTGGGTTGCAACAATGAGATGAATTCCGGCCGCTCTGGCCATTTGAGATAATCTTTGAATAGCCGCTTCAATCTCTCTTCCAGACGTTATCATGAGATCAGCTAACTCATCTACAACAACAACTATTTTTGGAAATAACCTTAATTCAATTGCCTTTTTTTCTGTAACAGGTTTGCCTGTTTCTGAGTCAAATCCAACTTGTACTTCTTTTTGAACGATTTCTCCTCTTTCAAGTATTTTTTTAACTTTTAAGTTGTAGGCCTCAATTTCCCTTACTCCTATATCGGACATAAGTTTATATCTTTCTTCCATTTCTTTTACTGTCCATTTTAAGGCAGTCACTGCTTTCTTGGGATCTGTTACAACTTCAGTTAAAAGGTGTGGAATATCCTGATAGATAGAAAGTTCAAGCATTTTAGGATCTATCAATATTAATCTACACTCGTCTGGGGCAAGATTGTATAACAATGATAGTATCATTGCATTAATGCCAACGGACTTTCCTGAACCAGTTGTTCCAGCAACCAAAAGATGAGGCATTTTTGATAAATCAACTACTACTGGAATACCAAAAATATCTTTACCTAAAACTAGTGGTAGTGAGTATTCATTGTTTTTGTAGATGTCACTATCAATTAATTCTCTTAAGAAAACTGTTTCTCTATTTTTATTTGGTATTTCTATTCCTATGGCGTCTTTACCTGGTATCGCAGAAATTCGAGTGGATATTGCACTCATGGATCTTGCAATATCACCGGCCAAGCCTATGACTGCTGATGTTTTAGTTCCGGGTGCAGGAGTAAGCTCATATAATGTTACGATAGGACCTTGTTCGACTGATGTTATTTCTCCTTTAATATTAAAATCACTTAATACATTGGAGAGAGCAATTGTATTCTTTTGGGTATATCTAGTATTTTCTGACTCAAGGTTATTCTGATTTATTGTGTTTTCTAGTAAAGACAAAGA
>MDTB01055408.1_pt1 | contig 13600 bp, 12 predicted proteins | sample 811161 | NCBI WGS metagenome assembly MDTB01 (sample SAMN05326650, study PRJNA326480) | marine metagenome | isolation source: seawater | place: Mediterranean Sea | collected 2009
AAAAGCATTTTGCCCAAATATAGTAAAGGAGTGAAAATGACTGCAATTGTCCAAGTAGAAGGTATGCAAAAGACTTTCAAAAAACAGCATATGCAAGATTTACTAGTGTTAGATGATGTGAATCTAAATTTACATAAGGGAGAAATAGTTGCATTACTTGGCACATCTGGTTCTGGTAAATCTACCTTATTGCGTATTATTGCGGGGCTCTTAACACCATCTTCGGGCCGGGTTTTTTTTGATAATGAACTAGTAACAGGTCCAGTTGCAGGTATAGGTATGGTTTTTCAAAACTTTGCGCTTTTGCCATGGCTAACTGTTTTGCAGAATGTGGAGTTAGGACTAGAGGCGTTGGGTGTGGCCCCAGATTTGCAGCGAAAACAAGCCTTAAGTGCGATTGATAGGGTAGGTATGGATGGCTTTGAATCAGCCTATCCAAGAGAGTTGTCTGGAGGTATGTGTCAGCGTGTAGGTATTGCTAGAGCTTTGGCAGTTAATCCAAAGGTACTGTTAATGGATGAGCCTTTTTCCGCATTAGATATTCTTACAGCAGATAATTTACGTAATGATATGCTTGATCTCTGGAGACAAAAACGTATTAATACTGAGTGCATTCTCTTAGTGACTCATAATATTGAAGAGGCGGCACTTATGGCGGATCGTATCTTGGTGTTTGGTAGTAACCCAGGCTCTATTCGTCATCAGATTGAGGTAAAGTTATCTCACCCTCGCGCTGACCAAACGGTAGCTTTACAAGGTATCATGGAAGAAATTTATCAAAAGATTGCGCAGATTAATCGATCTGAAAATGTTCGAGGTCAACGGTTTAAGACTATTACCCTATACTATCGGATACCACGTGTTGAGGTGGATAGCATGACCGGTTTAATGGAGGCAATGGTTTCTGCAGAGTTTCGTGCAGATCCAGAACTATCTACATTAGCAGAGGAATTGTATTTGGACTTAGATGATCTTATGCCTATCATTGAGTGTTTAGATATTCTACGCTTAGCTTTTATTGAGGATGACCAGTTAGCACTTACTGATACAGGCAAGGAGTTTGCGGAGGCAGATGTTTTGGAAAAGAAGCAAATCTTTGCGAAACAGCTTTCGGATCATGTCCCCTTGGTTAGGCATATTCTACGTATTTTACGTGCTCGTATGGATAATTCTGTAAGTGGTCAGCGCTTTTTAGTTGAGTTACAAGATGATTTGAGTGAAGAGGCAGCTAGTGAAGTGTTAAAGACGGTTATTGAGTGGGGTCGCTATGCTGAGCTATTTGCCTATCATGATAATACAGATACATTAAGTTTTGACAATCCGGGCTAGTTTGTTGATTTTAATATGATTATAAGGTACTATACACGTAATTACTAAAAGAATTACTATGCAACACACTAACAGCCAAACTACAGAACCAGTACATTTTTCTACCAGAGCACAAGTTTATATAAATAGTTGTTATACAAGGCTTGTTGAAGTTGTTCAGCATACAGGTGGTAATTTGTTAGATTTAATAGGTAAAGATCGTGGAAGCCAACAGTCGGTGCAATCTTTTTTGGCAGATAATGAGCTGGATGCTTCTGATATAGACGGAGACTGTTTGGTTTCTAGTAAGGCAAAAGAAGCGCATGTCGTGCGTGATAATAATCCCTCTCCAACTTATCAAACTATTTTCTCATCATTGAGCAAGAAGCATGTATCTGATCAGCATGGTGATTCAAGGCAACCTATGGTTAGTCTAAGCAAGTAGAAAAAACTTAAGAAAACCTACAGTTTTTCTGTGGGCATGGCTGCATTTTCTATTTCTCGTATAGCGGCAATATTATTCGCTATGTTGCCTTTAAATAATGCGCTTCCGAGAACATAGTGTTTGATTGGATATGCTAGTAGCTTAGCTAGAGTGTTACAGTTTACGCTGCCATCAATTGCCCAGCTTATTTCGGGTATATCTTTTATTCTCTCAAGGTGTTGATAGCATGATGTTTGGAATGCTTGGCCTGCAAACCCTGGTTGTACTCCCATAATTAATCCATGTTCTACCTTGGGTAGTATCGATTCAATACTTTTCCAGCTTTGCGTGGGATTGATTACAATTCCTGGTTCTGCGCCAATTTTTTCGATATTGCTAATGATGCTGCTTGTACTTTCTTTACTATCGCTGTGGAAGTATATTCTTCTTGCGCGTACATTTTGCAGTCTCGCCATAGATATATTTGGGTTCTCGACCATTAAGTGTATATCTAGTAGACATTGTGGAAATAATCTACTTATTGCAATAATGGTGTCATAACTAAGCGCTAAGTTTGGCACATAGTTATTATCCATAACATCTAGGTGCATGTGATAGACGCTTGCCTGGAGACATTTCTCGACTTCTTCTTGGATTTTTAATGGGTTGGCGGCAAGTAATGATGCTGAAAATTCTCTACGGTTTTGGGCTGTAATCATGACACTTTACTCGCTTTGATAGTTTCATAGGCTTGTTTAATACGGTGGGTTCTCTCGTTAGCTAGTTTGATTTCTTGCTCACTAGGAGATCTTTTTTGTGTGTTGTGTATTCTATCGGGGTGGTATTTACTTAGTAATTTGCGATACTTTTTTGTTATATTTTCTAGTGGGTCGCTTGGTTTTGTGCCGAGTGTTTGGTGTGCTTCGGCTAGGATATTAGGGGCATTGAAGGATTGTCCAGGGTTGTGCTGCCATTGCTGTTGATTATGTTGGTGTTCTTGCTGTTGATATTGTTGCCATTGTTGTTGTCGGCCCCATCTTTGTTGATATTGAAAACCGCGTCCAAGTGCTGCAAGAATTTTTTGTAATGCTTCTCTTTTTTGTGGAGATAGTTGGCCATCTATGTGAGCGATTTGAGCAAAATTTTGTATAAGGCTTTGTTGTTCTGTAGGGTTGAACATAAGATGTAAGCGGATTTGATTTAAGCAATGCTGTAGATTGAAATCACTAGACTTCCCGTGATTGAATGCTTGTATCGCAACTCTGGCCATATGTGTGTTTAAGCGCATTTTTTTCATTAAGCGTTCGGTGTACTGAATGCTTCGGGGCGATACAGTGCCGTCAACTTTTGCAATATACCCCATGATGCTAAATAGTGGCATAATCATTTGTTTCGGCCAATCGGTTTGGTTTTTTTTATTATGCCAGTTCTGAAATTGGCTTTTTTCAAATGCCTCTTCGATTTGAGACCCAAGCCAACAACCAAGAAGAAAACCGGCTATGCCCATACGCAGGTTTACCATAAAAAGTAATCCTGTAAAGATGCCGATTAATTTTCCTCGAGAATGGGTAAAAATCATGTTGGTGATGTCTGAATATAATGCTGTTATTATACATTATTTTACTAAAAATAGCAGTTCATGCAAAGATTTTTTTATTGAGAACAGCGAGGTGGTGTCTTTATTTGCTTGAAGATAACGAGGTCGACAGTCGACGCTCATTAGTTTATAATACAATCATAATCAATAGGTTGAATATGAAAAGAAGAAGTTTAGCACATCGTTTTCGCGGGCTGATGCCTGTAGTGATTGATTGTGAAACAGGCGGAGTGAATGCAAAGACAGACGCATTACTAGAATTGGCTGCTGTGATTGTCGACTATCGTGATAACAAGCTAGTTCCTGTAGAGACTTTTCATTACCATGTACAGCCGTTTGTCGGTGCTAATTTGGACCCGCAGGCTTTAGAGGTTACACAAATCAAGCCAGATCATCCATTTCGTTTTGCACAACCAGAACATGAAGTTTTAGTTGATTTGCATAAAAAATTAAAAAGATGGCTGCATGACCTTAATTGTCGTCGAGCTGTGATGGTTGCACAAAATGCGCAATTTGACTTTGACTTTATGCAAGCTGCCCTAGGGCGTTGTAGCCTACAAGACGATAGTCCATGGCATCGTTTTACGACTTTTGATACAGCTACAGTAGGTGCTGTGTGGCTTGGTGAACCTGTTCTGGCTCGTGCTGTGCGAAAGGCGGGTATTGATTTTGATGTCAATGAGGCGCATTCAGCGCTTTATGATGCGGAGCGTACAGCTGAGTTTTTTTGTCGAATCATTAATCAGGTAGATCAGCGTGCGCGGTGATGTAGTTTTCGTGTGCGAGAACTTTACGCAATAATGTTAAGTTTGGCTTGGTGTGAGTAGATAGAGAAATCTGATCAATTTTTGTTAATAAGTCAAATAAAGTGTGATTGTCTCTGGGTAATATCTTTTGTAGCCATATGATGGTTTCATTGCTTAATACAATTCCTCTTTTTTTGGCGCGTTGCTGTAGAGCATGACGTTGTTCTTGCTCGCTGAGTGGAGCGAGATAAAGCGGGCAGAGTGCTTGTAATCTTGATGCAAGATCAGGGATTTGAAAATCAGCTTGTTGTATAGGTTTACACGACGAAGCAAGGATAGGTAGATTTGGATTAATTGTGAGTAGTCTCAATAAACTTTTTTCCCAGTTGGGTATATATGCCATTCTGTCTATATCATCAAGATATAAGGTGTGAGAATCTATTTGATTGAATATCTCTGGATCTAGTTGATCTAGTCGTTTACATGGTATGAGTATGGATTTTTTTGAATGATGTACACAGGCTTGTAGTAAATGTGTTTTCCCGTCTCCAATTTGTGCTACAAGTAGATGATTTAGTTGATCTTGTTGAGAATATTCTGCAAGTTTCTCCTTGATTAAGCGGTGTTCGGTCTTTCCGGGATAGAAATTAGCAAAGCTTTTACGCTGATCAATATCAAAAGGTAAGCAGTGCTGTGGTTCATTGAGAGGCAGAGGCATAATTGTTGTGCCCATTTAAGTTTAGTGGGCTATTATTAAATGAGTCTGATATTACTTGGATATTGCTTTCTTGCAAGCTTTTCAAAATGGAGTCAAGTCCTTCTTTATGTTGGACTGCCATATATATTGTATCGGCATCGATTTGTGATACTTTGGCTTGTGAGATCTGTTTGTTGCTTTGTATTTTTTTCATTACTTTATTTAGGTCTGAGTAATTGGCAATTTGCTTGATTTTAATGTATGACTCGTGCTCTTGAGTACTCAGTTGAATATCGTCTCTTTGTTGTGATGCCATAAAATCAGCAAGTGTATGAATAGACTCTGTTATGGCGCTATTTAAACTTGGCTTTGACGTTTCCCACTCGAAAGTCCCCGCTTGTGTAAAAAGTTGCCATGATATTTGCCATTCTATTTGGTCGCTGGTGTGTATTTTGACCGTGAGAGTTTGGTCTGTTTGGGGGTTTTCTGATCCTTCGTCAGTAAAGGTGTTCTGGTTAGGTAGAAAAACCTGAATACCCCTTTCAGCTGCAACTTGCTCTACTAAAAATGCTTCTTCTTCATTTTGGTGTATGACTTTAGTTTCAAGTTCATTTTCTATATTGATATCCACAAAACTGGTAGCGCGTTCTGTTAACCATGGGTTTTTACCTGCTTTCTTGAGGATTGTGAGAATGTTTTCAGCGTGAAATGACACGGCTAAATAATTGCATGGTTGTGCGGATGGGATAGGGCAGTTATGTTGTTCAAAGTGATAGCTAGAGACCGCTTTTTGCGCCACATTTAGCTCTTTAAGTTCAGAGTTGTTTTTCACAATTTCTCTATCTCCGCTCATCCTTATAAGAATATATTCAAGTGCACGGGGGAGTTTATCTGATAAAAGGTGGTTGTCTTGAGATTGCACAGGTAGTTCCACTTCATAAAGGGAGAACGTCTTAGCTTGTATGTAAGATGTAAGTAGGGTGATTATTAGTAATACTGGCATGATTATTCGTTAAGATAGGTAATTTTATTATACAACATACACGTGCTTCAGCAAGTCTTGCTGTTTTTTTAAGTATTTATTTCTTTTTTTCTTAAATCTCTTCTCGCGTGATCTGGTAGACTCGAAATTGGTGAGAAAAAAACGATTCTTTTTTTATTTTGATAATTTTCATTGACTTGACAGGATAAAACTTTTAGTCTTATACCAGTAAATCAATAGGTGTATCTAATATGGTTAGATCTGAACTCATTGCGATGATGGTGGAAGAATTTCCATCTATGCCAGCTAAGAAAGTAGAAGCAATTGTAAATGCCATTCTTGAAACCATGGTAAAAACGTTGAGCTCTGGTGGTAGAATAGAAATTAGAGGTTTTGGCACTTGGTGTTTGAGATACCGAGGGCAACGTAATGCCCATAACCCACGCACTGGAATGACTATAAGGACTTCAGAGAAATGGGGGGTTTACTTCAAGGCAGGTAAGGCTTTACGAGAGAAAGCGCAGTCTGGTAAGCACCATGATGTACACGGTTTGCGTAAAGGTGAGGGTGATCAGGACGAGGATTAACCTGGTTTCACTTAATCTCTTTTTTTATTTGCTTGCTCAAGCAATGCCTCAATAGCCTCACCATCTATATTTTCAGGGTTGGCTGCTGTAAGAATAGGTATACTCAAAGGAGATGGTGCTGGAAGTTCGAAAACTGCTTGGTTCTTCTCATACGATCTCAGTAGATCTTCTAAACGAGTAAAACTCACTAACTCTCTACATGCGTCTTCCTTAGTTGCAATCAGTAGAATGTGATCTGGGTCATACTTCTCAAGTACTTCAAAAATTAAGTCAGTACTAAAAGTCACTTGCTTAAGTGTTTTACGTTTTCCAGGCAATTGTTGCTCAATCAAACCAGTTATTGTTGCAACTTCACGAAAGCTCCGCTTGAGTAATTGCGACTGTTTTAACCATGTATCTAGTTTTTTAGTTAAGCCATCTACGTGTAGATAGCTTTGGATATTTTCTACATCAACGAGTGTTTTTATCCCTAATCCATAGTCATTACAGTGAAAGGCGATAGGTTGATATCCGTCCTCTTCCCACTGCATACTTAACAGCATACCTAGACTATTATTTACCGCACGGCCCGAGAAAGTATACAAAATGGTATTATAGCAACCCTGGTAAGAGAATTTTTCAATGATAAGCTTTTTAGGTTCAGGTAAAGTAGAATAGATTCGCTGTAATTGTAACCAATCTTGTATCTGATTAGGTAAGTTTTGCCATCTTTTTGGATTTTGTAATAGTGTAAGTATCTCTTTTTCTAGGTGAGTACTCAAAGGTAACTGTCCACCTGCATAAGCAGGTACTTTAGGTTGTTTTTTGCTGTGTGGTCTTACAATAACTTCCATATCGTGGATTTTTTCATATAGTAAAATTTCTCCTGCGAATGCGAAGGTATCTCCAGGAGATAGTTGTTGGATAAAGCGTTCTTCAATTTGGCCTAAAGATACCTTGCCTCTTTTTTTTCCGATTTGTTTTTTTACCCGTAGCTTAGCGTATTCAACAATAGTTCCTATGTTTTGTCTATGTTTGCGAGATACGGCCGTATTTTTAGAACGATAATTCTTTTCTGTATCACATTGTAATTTATGTAAGCGAGGATAGGCTTGTAGTGCATATCCCCCATGGAGATGGAAGTTAAATAACTGCTCAATAATATTGCTGTTAATATCGTGGTAAGCCAGAGTGTTAAGACAATCCTCGAGGATCATATTTTGGGTGTATGGTCCTTGACAGCAGCAGTTAAGGATATATTGTGCAAGTACATCTAAAGCGCCTTTTTTCTCAGCATTAGGATCTTTGTCAAGTTGATTTCTTTTTATAAGGTCCATTGCTGCTTGGCATTCAAGTGCCTCAAAACAGTTAGTAGGTATTAAGAATGCTTTACTAGGTATTAAATATTGATGATTTGCACGCCCAATACGTTGTAGTAATCGACATACTCCTTTTGGTGCTCCTACTTGAAGAACGCAGTCAATATTACTCCAATCTATACCAAGCTCGAGAGCGGAGGTTGCAACCACAGCACGTATTTTTCCATCTGCCATCATTTTTTCTGTATTTCTACGGGTAACAGCATCTAGGGACCCGTGGTAGAGTGCGATAGGGATATGTTGCGTATTTATTTGCCATAAACTTTGGAATAATTGCTCAGCTTGGCCGCGTGTGTTCACAAAAGCGATCACAAGCTGGTGGTTTAGTAGTACTTGGTAGATTTCATCCAGCGCGTAACGTGCACTGTAGCCGCTATAAGGTATAGGTTTTTGTGTTGCTAGTGTGGTAATAATCGGCGGTGTCTTATCTTGTAGGTGGTATATTTCTGCTGGATTTTTTGGGCTATGTAGCCAGCAGGCAAGTTTCTTTGGGTCTGCGACGGTAGCTGATAATCCAAAACGTATGTGTTCAGGGGCAATTCTCAGTAACCCACTTAATGCGAGGCTGGTAAAGTCTCCACGTTTGCTGTGGGCAAAACTGTGGCATTCATCGATGACAACAAGGCGTAGTTTTTTGAAAAAATTTGGGGCGTCTGCATACGATAAAAGTATCATCAGCGACTCAGGTGTTGTTAATAGAATTTGTGGCGGTTTAGTTCGTTGTTTACTACGCTGGTATGAATTTGTATCACCTGTTCTAACGCCGATTTCTATAGGGAGCTGCATTTCATAAATAGGTTGTTCAAGATTTTTTTCTATATCGTAAGTAAGTGCTTTGAGGGGTGAGATATATAGAGTATGTAATCCTGTATAATCAGGATGGTTGATTAAGTCGATTAAGCTTGGAAGCAGACCCGCTAATGTTTTACCGGCGCCAGTAGGGGCGATAAGTAAGCAGGATCTGCGTTGCTCGTAGTGTTTTATCATAGCTTCTTGGTGTGGGCGCAGTTGCCAATTTTTTTGTCGTAGCCATTTTTTTATGGGTAAAGGTAAAGCGTGCATGGATGAAAACCGTATTTTTTTATAGTATACCACGCGTTTTTTTATCAAGGATATAGTATATTTTGAAGATGAAGATAAATGAATGGATGACGGTCCGAAAATCAGGGTTATATTGTGTACCCGGTGACTTTTATGTTGATGCGCTACGTCCTGTATCGCGTTGTGTTATAACGCATGCACACGCAGATCATGCGCGCTCAGGTCATGATACTGTTTGGTGTACTAAACATACAGCAGATATTATGCAGATTCGCTATGGAGAGAACTGCTTTGCCCACGTTCATACCTTGGCATATGGTCAGGCTATTAGTATTGGTGACGTCACAGTGACGTTGTATTCTGCAGGGCATATTTTAGGTAGTGCACAGGTGTTACTTGAATATCAAGGCGTGAGATTATTAATTACGGGAGATTTTAAACGTCAGCTTGATCCTACTTGTGAACCATTTCAGGTAGTTGCTTGTGATTATTTGATTACGGAGGCAACTTTTGGGTTGCCTGTTTTCCATCACCCCCCAATCGAGCATGAATTGACCAAGCTATTAACTTCTTTACAAAATAATCAAGACGCAACACATTTATTAGGATGCTATGCGTTAGGTAAGGCTCAACGAGTTATTATGGGTCTTCGATCATTAGGTTATAACGAAATAATTTATTACCACGGTGCTATGCATAAGTTATGCCAGTACTATGCGCAATGTGGTTTTGCACTAGGCCCATTAGAACCTGTTGGTCGGCGAGATAAAAAAACTTTGCAGGGTGCTCTTGTTCTAGCGCCACCATCAGCGTTAACGGATAAGTGGAGCCAAGGCTTTGTGAATAAAATTATTGCGATGGCATCTGGCTGGTTGAGTATTCGCGCGCGTAGTCGACAAAGGCGTGTAGAATGTCCTTTGGTGGTATCGGATCATGCCGATTGGGATGATCTTCTAGCCACTATTCAGGCTATTAACCCACAGCATGTTTTTGTTACTCATGGCCGGGAGGATGCGCTTGTCTATCAATGTAAAGAGTTAGGTTTTACTGCTTCTGCATTACATATTTTGCGTGATGAAGAGGAGTCTTGATTATGTTTGTCGATTTTAGCCTTTTACTTAATGCTCTTTACTTCTCGAATAGTCAGTTGCGCAAAGAGTCCTTGTTACGGACGTATTTTACCCAAACAAGTGATCCTGACCGCGGCTATGCGCTAGCATCGTTAGCTGGCACTTTGAAGCTACCTCTATACCGCCGTGCTCGCGTAAAAGCTCTTTTAGTTGAGCAAGTGGATGCTATGTTGTTTGATCTTAGTTATGACTATGTTGGTGAGTTAGCTGAAACTATTGCACATTTATGGCCAAGAAAAAAAAGTTCAATATGTGTTGCAGAATTAACACTGACTGATATTGTTCGGGTTTTTCAGGGGGAGGATATTTCTGCGAGTACCCAGTTTTTATCTGAATGTCTTAATGTTATGTCTTATGAAGAGCGTTGGAGTTTGCTGAAGTTTTTGGGCTCATCTATGCGGGTAGGTTTATCATTGCGCTCGTGTAAGCACGTTTTGGCGCAGTATGGTAGTAAGGACATACAGGATATCGAAAAGATATGGCATGGTGTTAGTCCTCCGTATGTCCATTTATTTGCCTGGCTGGAAGGTCGGCATGCTGTGGATTTACAAGTTTCAGACCTACATTTTACCCCTGTAATGTTAGCACATCCTTTGCGTGAGGAGACGATGGATGACTTTGATTGGACAAAGTGGCAAGTAGAATGGAAATATGACGGAATTCGTGTTCAGTATGTACAAGATGCTGAGGGGCAATGGCGCTTATATAGTCGTACTGGTGAAGATATTTCACATAGTTTTCCTGATTTAGGTCTTTTGCACCAATACTCTATAGCTTTAGATGGTGAATTGCTTGTGGGCACTACTCAGGCAATCAATGATTTTAATGCGTTACAGCAGAGATTAGGTAAGTCTAAGCCTAGCAAAAAATTGATGCAGCAATATCCTGTGCTTTTTATGGCGTATGATATTCTCCGTTTTCAGGAGGATTCTTATCTATCCTTGCCGCTTAAGCGCCGGCGTGAGTTTCTACAAGCGCGTGTGGCTACGGCTTCATCTGAGCGTTTATTGTTATCTCCCTTGCAGTCTTGTCAATCACAGGAGGATCTTTTCAAAGCTAAGGCATCCTCCAAAGCATATGCTTTAGCACCTGTAGAGGGTTTGATGATTAAGCGTCTAGATAGTATCTACCAGTCTGGACGACCTACAGGACAGTGGTGGAAATTGAAACGAGATCCTTGTTATATAGATGCTATTTTGGTTTATGCGCAGCGTGGGCATGGTAAGCGGTCATCGTTGTATTCAGATTATACCTTTGCAGTTTGGCAAGGAAAAGATTTGGTTCCTGTAGGTAAAGCGTATTCAGGTTTTACTGATGATGAGCTAAAAAAGTTAGATCTTTGGGTTCGTAAGCATACAATCACCCAATTTGGTCCTATGCGCCAGCTCGAGCCAACTTTGGTTGTGGAGGTGGCTTTTGATTGTGTTATGCAGTCACCCAGACGGCGTGCAGGTTTAAGTCTGAGGTTTCCACGTATTCATAGAATCCGTTGGGATAAACCAGCAGATGAGGCAGATCATTTAACAACAGTAGCAGATCTACAGTGAGGAGTTAGTCATTTATTGGGGATTAAACCAAATTTTATTTTTAAAACAAAGGTAGGTTTCTTGGGGCTGAAACATGTTTTTAAAATTAGAACCCTCTATATCTAGCCCGCCTGTGAATGAGCCAAAAGCAGGCAGTATAAGTGTTTTTTTAGTCTGGACGAAACAACTGCAGCGTATAGTCTTTCTTCCTAGTGATACCTTAGTTTTTGGGTGAAAATGGCCAATAATTTGTGGCCTTTGTTCTACTAGATAATCGTGTGTGAGGATAATGTTCTCATAGCTTAATTGTTGTTTACGTAGCCCAACTAAGCTTTTTGGAATATTGGGGTCGTGGTTACCTAATATCCATATGCATTCAGGTATAGCTTGGGTTATGCTGCTTAGCTTGTATTTTTGTTTTATAGATAGTTCATCCCAGGACGATGTAGTATGAAAACTATCTCCAAGTAATATGAGCCTAGTCGGTTGATATTCTGCTAAGAGCGTCTGAAGTTTAGCAAGTGTTTCGTCTGCTTCGTAGTCGGGTAGGTTGAATCCGTGTTGGTCAAATGCTCGGGCTTTACCTAAGTGTAGATCTGAAATAATCAGAGATTTTTTTTGTGGCCAGTATATACAACCACGACCATCTAGGTAGAGAGGGTTACCATGAAATATGAGGCGAATGAGTTGTTTTTTCTCTTGATGCAAATGCACCTTATACCACAGGCTCGGTAACGCCAATTTGTCCTTGGTATTTTCCAGCTCGGTCTTTATACGAAATAGCACAGGCTTCGTCGGACTCAAGAAAAATCATCTGAGCTACGCCTTCGTTCGCATAAATATAGGCTGGAAGATTGGTAGTATTAGAAAACTCTAAGGTGACGTGCCCCTGCCATTCAGGTTCTAATGGAGTTACATTGACGATAATCCCACATCTCGCATAAGTGCTCTTACCAAGGCAGATGGTCAACACATTACGAGGTATATTAAAATATTCTACTGTTCGTCCTAACGCGAAGCTATTTGGAGGGATAATACATATATCTGATTCCATTTCTACAAAACTATTTTTGTCAAATTTCTTTGGATCAACTACAGCAGAATGTACATTAGTGAATACTTTGAATTCACGGCTTACGCGGACATCATAGCCATAGCTAGATACACCGTAAGAGATTTTTTTATCACCGTTTTCTATTTTTACTTGCTTGTCTACAAAAGGTTTAATCATACCTTGCTTTGCTTGTGCGCTAATCCATATATCGTTTTTGATACTCATCATTTTCTCCTAGGAATTGCCCTGAATGTAACATGCTCTTTGCAATACTGCAACTACCATACTATTCCAACCTTTCTACTACAATTTTTGGGAATAGATTGGGTGTATGTAGAGGTAGTTCTGCTAATTGCGTTGCAACTAAATAGGCGATATTGTGGATGGCTTGGCTAGCATTACAATTTGGGTGTGTTACAACAACTGGACTTTGGTTTTCGCAGGCGTCTACGATTAGAGGGTCTAAAGGTAGATTGCCAAGCAATGGTATTTGGTGTTTTTTAATGAATGCTTGTGTGTTGGTAGCTGAGAAGATACGGCTGGTTTTTTTGCAGTTTGGGCAGGAGAAGTGGCTCATGTTCTCTACAACTCCAAGTACAGGTGTTTGTGTCTTTTGTAGCAAGCCAAGACCTTTTTCTAAATCTTTTATGCTAAGGCACTGGGGTGTTGTAACAAGTACTGCGGCAGTTAAAGGTATTTTTTGCGCTATTGTCAGCTGAATATCACCTGTGCCAGGAGGGAGATCAACTATTAGATAATCTAATTTTGGCCATTCAGTTTTAAATAGCATTTGTTGTAAATACGCTGTTGCCATGGGGCCACGCCACATTAACGGTGTATCTTCATCAACAAGATAGCCCATAGACATGATGCTGATACCGTGTTGTTGAATTGGCTTATAGGTTTTTTCTGTAATCTTGGCTCGTTGGTGGGTGCCCATTAAGTTAGGAATATTTGGCCCATAGATATCTGCGTCTAGTAATCCTACACGGGCGCCTGCTTGTTGTAGTGCGATGGCTACTTGGCTTGCGATAGTTGACTTACCAACCCCGCCTTTAGTGGAGGCGACCGCTATGATGTTCTTTATATTGGGTATAGACTCGTTTTTGTTAGCAATAGCGTGTTTTTTAATTTTACTTTTTATAGATAA
>MDTB01200016.1_pt1 | contig 13600 bp, 23 predicted proteins | sample 811161 | NCBI WGS metagenome assembly MDTB01 (sample SAMN05326650, study PRJNA326480) | marine metagenome | isolation source: seawater | place: Mediterranean Sea | collected 2009
GATATCCAAGAAATCAGACAAAGAACCTGTAGAAGTTTTTGAAAAAGCTTTAGAGGAAGTTGGTCCTATGGTCGAAGTAAAAGCGAGAAGAGTCGGTGGTGCTACTTACCAAATACCCATGGAAGTTCGACCTGCAAGAAGAAGCGCACTAGCTATGCGTTGGATAGCAACTTATGCGAGATCTAGATCAGAAAAGAATATGACACTTAGGCTAGCTAATGAGCTCTTAGATGCCTGCGAAGGAAGAGGGGAAGCAGTCAAGAAGAAAGAAGATACACATAGAATGGCAGAAGCAAATAGAGCTTTTTCCCATTTTAGATTTTAATAATTACTTTTTAAAAAATTATGGCCAGAACTACTCCGCTAGAACTGTATAGAAATATTGGTATTTGCGCGCACGTTGATGCAGGAAAAACTACTACAACTGAAAGAGTTCTCTTTTATACAGGCATATCTCACAAAATAGGTGAAGTTCATGATGGCGCTGCCGTTATGGATTGGATGGAGCAAGAACAAGAAAGAGGTATTACAATCACTTCAGCTGCAACAACTTGTTTTTGGAGCGGAAGCACAGCACAATTCCCTGAACATAGGGTTAATATAATCGATACTCCAGGTCACGTAGATTTTACTATCGAGGTAGAAAGATCGTTACGAGTTCTTGATGGTGCTGTTGCAGTATTTTGCGCTGTTGGTGGTGTTGAGCCACAATCCGAAACAGTTTGGAGGCAAGCAAATAAATATCAAGTTCCAAGAATGGTATTTGTGAATAAAATGGATAGAGCGGGTGCTGATTTTTTCAGAGTGGTTGATCAAATTAAAACTAGACTAGGATCAACTCCAGTAGCATTACAAGTCCCAATTGGTTCCGAAGATACATTTAAAGGAGTAGTTGATCTACTATCAATGAAAGCAATTATTTGGGATGAAGATTCAATGGGTATGAAGTTTGATACCCAAGAAATACCAGCTGACCTTTTAGATAAGGCTAATGAGCTAAGAGAACAATTGTTAGAGACTGCAGCAGAAGCAAGCGAAGAACTTATGGATGAGTATCTTAATAATGGTGATTTACCGTTAGAAAAAATAATTGATGGACTAAGGACCAGAACATTATCAAATGAAATAGTCTTAGCTATGTGTGGAACAGCTTTTAAAAACAAAGGTGTTCAAGCAATGCTTGATGCTGTGATTAATTTTATGCCATCTCCGTTAGATGTACCGGCGATTACAGGCATATTGGATGACAAAGATGAAACAACCGCAGAGAGGAAATCATCTGATGATGAGCCATTCTCTTCTTTAGCATTTAAAATTGCTACCGATCCATTTGTCGGCTCTTTGACTTTCTTTAGAGTATATTCAGGAGTCTTGAAGGCTGGTGATACTGTATTTAATGCTGTAACACAGAAGAAAGAAAGAATAGGAAGAATACTACAAATGCATGCTAACTCAAAAGAGGATGTTAAAGAAGTAAGAGCGGGTGATATTGCTGCTGCTGTTGGGCTTAAACAAGTTACGACTGGCGATACGTTGTGTACTCCAGATTCAATTATCACTTTAGAGAGAATGGAGTTCCCTGAACCAGTTATATCTATAGCTGTTGAACCAAAAACAAAGGCAGATCAAGAAAAAATGGGACTTGCTCTAAGTAAATTAGCACAAGAAGATCCATCATTTAAAGTTGCAACAGATCAAGAATCTAACCAAACAATTATTTCTGGAATGGGAGAACTGCATCTAGAGATCATTGTAGATAGATTAAAACGAGAATTTTCAGTTGAAGCAAATGTCGGTAAGCCACAAGTAGCCTATAGAGAAACTATCAAGATGCCGATCGAACAAGAAGCAAAATATATTAAACAAAGTGGTGGCCGCGGACAATACGGACATGTATGGTTAAAACTTGAGCCGCAAGAATCAGGCAAGGGATTTGAGTTTGTAAATGAAATTGTTGGAGGAGCCATACCAAGAGAGTTTATTAATCCTGTTGAAAAAGGTGTCATAGAACAAATGGAAAATGGAGTTATTGGTGGATTTCCAGTAGTGGATGTTAAGGTAACATTATATGATGGTTCATTTCATGATGTTGACTCTAGCGAAGTTGCATTTAAGGTAGCTGGATCGCAAGCTTTCAAAGAAGGCGCGAAAAAAGCTAAACCTGTTATTTTGGAACCTGTCATGTCTGTTGAAGCAGTTACACCTAAGGATTATTTAGGAGATGTTACGGGAGATCTTAATAGAAGAAGAGGTATTGTTTTAGGTATGGAAGATACAGTAATGGGAAATATTGTTAAAGCTGAAGTTCCTTTATCAGAAATGTTTGGATACTCAACTTCTCTAAGATCAATGTCTCAAGGCAGAGCTACTTACACTATGGAATTTACAAAATACGCTGAGTTACCGTCTAATGTAGCCGAAGCATTAATTCAACAGGCATCATAATAATGGTTACTAAAAAAGAAACAATAAGTAAAAAGAAGACTACTACAAGTAAGAAAAAAGTAGCTAGCACAAAAAAAACTAAAGTCGCAAAAAAAACTAAAGTCACAAAAAAAAAGGTTGCTGCTCCTAAAAAATCTTCATTAACTAAAAAAGTAACGGAATCTAAGAAATCTCTAGAAGTAAAAAAAACTAGTGATAGTAAAAAGAAAAATACCCAAACCATTAGAATAAGATTGAAAACATTCGACCATAAACTAATTGATATATCTGCAAAAGAAATTGTTGAAACAGCAAAAAGAACAGGCGCTAGAGTATTGGGACCAATCCCGCTACCAACCAGAAAAGAGAGATTTACTATATTAGTCTCTCCTCATGTAGACAAAGATGCGAGAGATCAATATGAGATCAGAACTCATAAAAGACTGATGGATATAGTGGAGCCTACCGATAAAACAGTTGACGCACTCATGAAGCTTGACCTTGCTGCTGGCGTTGATGTTCAAATAGAATTAAATTAGTATTTTTCTTTAAAAATCATACATAAATTGCTGAATATGTGTTAAGATTCAGCACATTTTACGTAAAAAAACAGTAATTTAACTAACTTTATCATTTTGAGGATAATAAAATGAGTTTGGGTATGATAGGCCAAAAGGCTGGGATGACAAGAATATTCGATAATACTGGGATTTCAGTGCCAGTAACAGCTATCAACGTATCCCCTAATCAGATCACGCAAATTAAGACTATAGATACAGATGGCTATAAGGCTGTTCAAGTATCTTATGGTACCAAGAAAGAATCAAAGACAAACAAAGCTATACAGGGGCACTATAAAAAAGCTTCACTAAAACCTGGAAAAGGTCTAATGGAATTTAGATTGAATGATGAGGAAATCGAAGGTCTTGAAGTAGGAAAATCAATCGATTTAAGTCTATTTAAAGAGGGAGAGCATGTTGATATTACTGGAACAACTCTTGGAAAAGGGTTTCAAGGAGGTGTTAAGAGACATCATTTCAAAACACAAGATGCAACACATGGTAATTCACTATCACACCGAGCACTTGGGTCAACCGGTCAGTGTCAAGACCCTGGCAGAGTTTTTAAAGGTAAAAAAATGGCTGGTCAATTAGGAAATGTTCGAAACACAATTCAAAATTTAGTCATAGTTAAAATACTTTTAGAAGAAAACACTATCTTAGTTAAAGGATCAATTCCTGGACATGATGGATCAGACGTTATTATAAAACCAACACGAAAAAAATATATACCAAAAGAAATACTAACTAATCAAGAAATAAAATCAGAAGAACCAGATCAAGATATAAAAACTAAGAAAGCAGAAAAAGAACCAAAATCAGATCAAGCAAAACAAGAAGCTAAGTCAGAAAAACCAGAACAAGAATCTAAAACAAATCAAGTAAAAAAAGAAACTGATAAGCCAGAAGTAGGAAAAGAGTAGATATGGCTGCAGTTGATCTTAAAAAAATATTTAATAAAGAATTCAATCAATCACTTGTTCATCAAGTGGCAACTGACTACATGTCAAATCAGAGAGCTGGAACAAAAGCTCAAAAAAATAGATCTGCCGTCAGTGGTGGTGGTGCTAAACCAAGACCACAAAAAGGATCTGGAAGAGCAAGAGCAGGAACAACTAGAGGTCCTATATGGAGAAGTGGTGGTGTAACATTTGCTGCATCTCCAAAAAAATATAATAAGAAGATAAATAAAAAAATGTATAAGAATGCAATGAATTGCATAATTTCTGAGTTAGTTAGGAAGGACAAGGTTATATGTGTAGATGACTTTAATGTTACTGAGCCTAAAACTAAAGCCTTTGTTACAGAATTAAAAAAACTAAAAATAGAAAGTACTTTATTAATAATTCATGAAGAAAAGATCAATGTTTTTTTAGCTGGTAGAAATTTACCGAATGTTGAAATAGTTAGTCCATTAGGTGTCAATCCATATAATTTATTGAAACATGATAATGTTATTATCGATTCTAAAGTAGTAGATAAAGTGCAAGGTATGACATTATGAACAATGAGAGATTAATGAATATTATATTATCACCGCGTGTATCTGAGAAAGCTACAGTAAAAGCTGATTCAGAGAATCAGCATGTTTTTTCAGTATTAAAAGATGCAAACAAATTAGAAGTAAAAAAAGCAGTTGAAAAAATGTTTGAAGTCAAAGTTGAAGATGTTCGAATATTAAATTGTTCAGGTAAACTAAAACGTGTTGGTAGAAAGTTTGGTAAGACCAAAGATTGGAAGAAGGCATATGTTAGGCTCAAAGAAGGGTTCGACATAAGCTATGGAGAAACAGAGGCTCAATAATGGCATTAATTAGATCAAAACCAACTTCACCGGGTAGAAGATTTAGAATTAAGGTAAATAATTCTAACTTACATAAAGGCAAACCATGTGAATCATTGGTTGCTAAACTTAGTAAAACTGGCGGCAGAAACAATAAAGGTAGAATCACTACAAGACATATTGGTGGTGGACACAAAAGAAGTTATCGCATAATAGACTTCAAACGTGATAAAGATAATATTGCAGCTAAAGTTGAGAGACTCGAGTATGATCCTAATCGTAATGCTCACATTGCTCTACTCTTATACATTGATGGCGAAAGAAGATATATAATAGCTCCTAAAAATCTTAAAACAGGTGATTCTGTGATGTCAGGCAAGAATTCAACAATAGCGGTCGGCAACTCTCTTCCAATGGAGAATATACCGGTGGGCACACAAGTTCATTGTATAGAGATGAAGCCTGGTAAAGGTGCTCAAATTGCAAGAAGCGCAGGAACTGTAGCGCAAATTGCAGCAATAGAAGGCGACTATGTGACCGTAAAACTTAGATCAGGAGAGATGAGGAAAATCTTTTCTAAATGTAAAGCCACAATTGGTGAAGTTGGCAATAGTGAGTATAGTTTGCAGTCTCATGGTAAAGCAGGCGCAAAAAGATGGCTAGGTATTAGACCGACTGTCCGTGGTGTTGCTATGAACCCAATTGATCATCCACACGGAGGTGGTGAGGGTAAAACATCAGGCGGCAGACACCCAGTATCTCCATGGGGTACACCAACAAAAGGGTATAAAACAAGATCCAACAAAAGAACAAATAATATGATAGTTAGAAGAAGAGCTAACAAGAAAAGGAAATAATTATGACTAGATCACTCAAAAAAGGGCCTTTTATCGATTATCATCTGCAGTCAAAAGTTGATAACGCAGTTGAAAATAACGATAAAAAACCGATTAAGACATGGTCAAGAAGATCAGTTATCTCACCAGACATGGTTGGATTAACTATTGGTGTTCATAATGGAAAGCAACATGTACCTGTTTATGTTAGCGAGAACATGGTTGGACATAAGCTCGGTGAATTTTCACCAACTAGAGTATTTAAGGGGCATTCTGGAGATAGAAAGGCTAAGGCTAAGTAGGTATTATGGACACACGAGCAATATTAAAATATCAACGAATATCAGCACAAAAATGCAGATTAGTGGCTAATGCTATCAGAGGACTGAAGGTAGATAAAGCGCTTGAATTTTTACAATTTAATAATAAGAAAGCATCAGGATTAATCTTGAAGGTTCTTGAATCAGCTGTGGCTAATGCAGAAAATAATAATTCTCAAGATATTGATGATTTAATGGTTAAGAATATATTAATTGACGAAGGACCAACAGGTAAAAGGCATATGCCAAGAGCTCGCGGTAGAGTTAACGAGATTTTAAAAAGAAGCAGTCATATAACAGTAATTGTTTCTGACGGGAAAGAGGTATAGTAATGGGACAAAAAGTACATCCAACAGGCATTAGACTTGGAATTTCAACAGACTGGAATTCTAAATGGTATGCAAATGCAAGAGAGTTCCCTAAATTTCTCATGGAGGATATTAAAGTCAGAGATTATCTTCGCAAAGAACTAAAGCAAGCATCTGTAAGTAGAATATTGATCGAAAGACCAACAAAGGAAGCAGTTGTGACAGTTTATACATCACGACCTGGTATTGTTATAGGAAAGAAAGGCGAAGATATTGAAAAATATAGAAGTAAGATATCTACTATCCTTGGATTACCAATAGCTAAAATAAAGTTAAATGTTAAGGAAATTAGAAAACCTGAGCTTGATGCACAGTTAGTGTCTGAGGGAATAGCTCAACAGTTGGAACGAAGAATAATGTATAGAAGAGCTATGAAGAGAGCTGTAACAAATACAATGAGGTTAGGTGCGCTCGGAATTAAAGTGAATGTAGCAGGAAGACTTAATGGTGCAGAGATTGCTAGAAGTGAATGGTATAGAGAAGGTAGAGTTCCTCTTCATACACTTAAAGCAAATATAGATTATGGTTTTTCAGAAGCATTAACAACCTATGGAATCATAGGAATTAAAGTGTGGATATTTCATGATGATGATAATGATGACAACGATGCTTCTAAGAAGATACCAAAAAAGAATAATGGCGAGAAATAATAATGTTACAACCAAAGAAAACTAAGTACAGAAAACAGCAAAAAGGTAAGCTAAGAGGTTTTGCAACATCTGGAGCGAAAGTGAGCTTCGGCGAATTTGGTCTAAAAGCAATTACAAGAGGAAGAGTTACTGCTAGACAAATTGAAGCAGCAAGAAGAGCCATGACCAGACACATCAAACGTGGAGGAAAAGTTTGGATAAGAATTTTTCCAGATGTACCAATAACCAAAAAGCCCGTGGAAGTCAGAATGGGTAAAGGAAAAGGGAATGTTGAGTATTGGGTTGCAAAAATACAACCAGGAAAAGTTTTATATGAAATGGAAGGAGTATCAGAGGAAGTAGCAAGAGAGGCTTTTAGGTTAGCAGCGGCAAAACTCCCAGTAATAACTTCATTTGTAACTAGAGCAATAATGTAATGAAAACAGACGAATATAGAAAAAAAACTAGCGAAGAGCTGAAAAAAGAATTAAATAATCTTGTTAAAGAAAGATTTAATTTGAGAATTCAGAGAGGTTCAGGGTTAAATCCAAAACCTCACTTATTCGGGATAAATAAGAAAAATATAGCTAGAATTAAAACAATTCTAACTGAGATGAATAATGGAAAATAAAAAAGCTAAAATTATACTCGCTAAAGTTCTTAGTAATAATATGGATAAGTCTGCAACCGTTGTGGTTGAACGACAAATAAAACATCCAGTGAATGGAAAGTTTATAAAGAGGACAAGTAAATATCATATTCATGATGAAAATAATGAGTGTGAGGTTGGGCAACAAGTCCGTATACAACAATGTAGACCTGTTTCGAAAACGAAATTTTGGTCTTTATATAAGGAAGAATAATAAAAAATGATTCAAATGCAAACAACATTACAGTCAGCAGATAACAGTGGCGCTAAGAAATTAATGTGCATAAAAGTCTTGGGTGGATCGCATAGACGTTTTGCTACAATTGGAGATGTGATAAAAGTCGCCATTAAAGACGCGATGCCAAAAGGCAAAGTTAAAAAAGGAGAGGTATATAACGCTGTTATTGTTAGGACTAAAAAAGGGATTAGAAGATCTGATGGATCAGCTATAAGATTTGATACTAATGCAGTTGTTTTATTAGATAATAAATTAGAACCTTTAGGAACAAGAATTTTTGGTCCTGTGACAAGAGAATTAAGAGCTTTAACGTTTATGAAAATCATATCATTAGCGCCAGAGGTATTATAGAGAGATATTATGAAAAAACTAAAAAAAGGCGATTCTATAATTGTTGTATCTGGAAAAGATAAAGGTAAAAAAGGTGAAATTTTGAGAGTCATTGAACCTGATAAGCTCATTATTTCTAATATAAATCTTGCTAAAAAGCATGTTAAACCGAATCCAAATAAAAATGAAAGTGGCGGAATAATAGAAAAAGAAATGCCTATACATATCTCAAATGTAATGATGTTCAATCCTATTACAAAAAAAGGGGATCGTGTTGGTTTTAAAAATCTTGAGGATGGTAAAAAAGTAAGAGTATATAAATCTAATGAAGAGGTTATAGATATTTAACATGAATACATACAATGAATATTACAAGGATAATATTGTTCCTGCTCTTATGGAGACTTTAAAGGTCAAATCACCTATGGAAGTACCTAGACTAAAAAAAATAACTTTAAATATGGGTCTTGGATCTGCTGTTAGTGATAAAAAGATTTTAGAATCAGCTCAAGCTGAACTGTCTCAAATAACTGGACAAAAAGCTGTTTTAACATATGCAAAAAAATCCATTGCGAACTTTAAACTCAGAGAGGGAATGCCAATAGGCTGTAAAGTTACTCTTAGGAAAGAAAAAATGTATGATTTTTTTGAAAAGCTTATAAAGATCTCATTACCTAGGACAAGAGATTTTAGAGGCTTAAATCCAAAGTCATTTGATGGAAGAGGAAATTACACCTTAGGAGTCAAGGAGCATATAATTTTTCCAGAAATTGACTTTGATAAGATTGATAAAATCAAAGGTTTAGATATAACAATCACAACAAGTGCAAAAAACAATCAGGAGGCAATGGAATTATTTAAACAATTTAATTTTCCATTTAAGTAGATATGGCTAAACTATCAATAATTCAGAGAGAAAAAAAACGAGAGATGTTGGTTATGAAATATGCTCATAAGAGAAATGAGATAAAAGAAAAACTTAAAAATACAGGATTAGATATGGAAGAAGCTATGACTCTAAGAAAAAAACTTCAGAAGCTACCCCTGAATTCTGCGCCTAACAGATTAAGAAATAGATGTTCTATTACGGGTAGACCGAGAGGTGTTTACAGAAAGTTTGGATTAGGAAGATCTAAATTAAGAAAAGCAGCCATGAGAGGAGATATTCCTGGTTTAACAAAAGCAAGTTGGTAAAAAATTATGAGCATGAGTGATACAATTGCAGATTTATTAACAAGAATAAGAAATGCGCAAAGAGCTGATAAGGCATCTGTGTTAATCCCTTTCTCAAAAATGAAACTTTCAATATGCAAAGTTTTAGAACAAGAAGGATATATAGAATCTACACAAGTGACAGGTGAAAATAAAAAAAATTTAATGGTTATGCTGAAATACTATGAAGGAAAACCAGTTATAGAGAGTATTAAACGTATAAGTAAGCCTGGTCTTAGAATATTTAAATCTTCAAAAGAAGTACCTACAGTGAAAAATGGTTTAGGAATTTGTATTGTATCTACGTCGCACGGAGTCATGACAGACAAAGAGGCTAGGGAAAAAAATTATGGAGGAGAGATAATTTGTTTTGTCTCTTAATTATTTGAAATGTCAAAAATTGCCAAGAAACCGATAGATTTGCCTGAAAATATTAAATTTTCTATTGATGCAAATGTCATTGATATTGAAGGACCAATGGGAACATTATCTTTCACTAAACATGATAATATATCGATAGATCAGCAAGGCGGGTCACTTTTAGTTAAGACTTCTGATGAGGAACAAAGAGCATTGTCTGGAACAACCAGAGCACTCTTATCAAACATGATACATGGTGTTAGCAAAGGTTGGGCTAAGAAATTAAAAATGATCGGTGTAGGTTATAGGGCTAAAGCAGATACAAAAAACCTCGAAATTACCGTGGGTTTCTCTCATCCTGTAATTTACCCAATACCAGAAGGATTGAAAATTGAAACACCTGCTCAGACAGAAATAGTTATAACTGGCGTAGACAAACAAAAAGTTGGCCAAGCTGCCGCAGAAATAAGAGCTTATAGACCTCCAGAGCCATATAAAGGTAAAGGAATTAGGTACGAGGATGAAGTAGTTATTAAGAAAGAGGCTAAAAAGAAATGATACGTGTGAATCAAGATAAAAAAAATTCACGACTTAGAAGAGCAAGAAAATCTAGGATGAGGATTAGCGAGTCTAGCACTTATAGATTAAGCGTCTATAGATCTGTGAAGCACATTTATCTGCAATTACTAAATTCAAATGGGAGTAAAGTTATTACAACCATATCTACCAATCAAAAAGATGTAAGAAAAAAAGCTACATCTAACAACATAGAGTCATCAAAAATTATTGGTAAATTGATGGCTGATTATATTAAAAAAGAAAAAATTGAAAAAGTTGCTTTTGATAGATCTGGTTATAAATATCATGGCAAGATAAAAGCATTAGCTGAATCGATACGTGAAAATGGAGTAAAAATATAATGGCATATGATGATAAGAAATCAGATTATATAGAGAAATTAGTATCTGTTAATCGTACAGCTAAAGTAGTTAAAGGTGGCAGACAATTTGGTTTTACCGCTCTAACTGTAGTGGGTGATGGCAATGGCCGAGTTGGTTATGGTTATGGAAAAGCAAAAGAAGTTCCAATGGCAATACAAAAGGCAATGGAAAAAGCTAAAAAAAGTATGATATCTGTAGCTTTAAAAAATGGTACTTTACATCATACTGTGACGCACAGCCATGGTTCTGCAAAAGTTTACATGCAGCCTGCAGGAGAAGGCACAGGTGTTATAGCTGGAGGTGCAATGCGTGCAGTATTTGAAGCGACAGGAATTCATAATGTTCTTGCAAAAAGCATCGGCTCAACCAATCCTATAAATGTAGTGAAAGCTACTGTTAAAGGGTTAGAGTCCATGTTTTATCCAGCTTATGTTGCTGCAAAACGTGGAAAAAAGACAAGCGAGTTATAAGATTAAGATGGTAAAGAAAGAAATAAAAACAATTAATATTAAACAAACTAAAAGTTTAATAGGAAGCACTAAAAAACAGATTTCATCTATGAAAGGATTGGGATTAAGGAAAATTAATCATCAAGTCACACTAAATGATACACCTGAAATAAGAGGCATGATCAAAGTTGTTAAACATATGGTAGAAATTAGTAATTAGGGATGGCAAGAAATGAGTAGTTTATTAAATGAGTTAAAACCTAACATAGGAAGTAAATCTAGCAGAAAAAGGGTTGGTAGAGGTGGTGCCTCTGGCCTAGGTAAAACATGTGGTCGTGGACATAAGGGCCAAAAATCAAGAACAGGTGGAACTATTCAAGTTGGTTTTGAGGGTGGTCAAATGCCTCTACAAAGAAGACTCCCAAAAGTTGGTTTTAGCTCAAGAGTAAACAATTACTCGACTGAAATAAAATATGATAGTCTTGAAAAAATTACAGAAGATGAAATAACAATCGACTTACTTAAAAAATATAAATTAATAAAGTCAAAAATAAAAAAAGTTAAGGTAATAGGACCTTGTACTATTAAAAGCAAGAAAGTTTTAAAGGATATAGGGTATACAAAATCTGTTGAGGAGCATCTTAAAAAGTAGAGCATCATGTCAAGATCAGGAAATAATATAACAGGTGGTTTAGGCGGATTAACAAAATCTGCTGAATTAAGACAACGAATATTCTTCGTAGTTTTTGCATTGATAGTATTTAGGCTAGGTAGCTTTATCACATTGCCTGGCATTGATCCGTCTGTAATGAAATTTTTATTTGAGCAGCAAAGAGGAAGCATACTTGATATGTTTAATATGTTTTCTGGTGGATCATTAGAGAGAATGTCAATATTTGCTCTTGGAGTGATGCCATATATTTCCGCATCTATCATTATGCAAATGATGACGCATGTGTATTCGCCATTAATTCAGCTTAGAAAAGAAGGAGAAAGAGGGAGAAAGAAAATCACAAAGTATACTCGATATTTTACAGTTATACTTGCGTTAATGCAGTCACTTGGTGTAGCAAATGCCCTACAGAACCAGAATTCATCATCAACAACCCTCGTTCTCGATCCGGGCTTTACGTTCATTGCAATTGGTGTCATCACGCTTGTTACTGGTACAATGTTTCTTGTTTGGCTAGGTGAACAAATAACAGAGAGGGGTATCGGTAATGGTATATCAATAATAATATTTGCTGGCATTGTTGCTGGTTTGCCATCGGCCATTGGTAATACGATTGATTTAGCTAGAAATGGTGAGTTGCAAGGGTTTACTGTAATATTAATATTTTTATTAGTAATCTTGATAACAGCTTTTGTAATATATATAGAGCGTGGGCAGAGAAAAATTCCTATTAATTATGCAAGAAAAATGCAAGGTAGAAAAATGTATGCTGCACAAAGTTCACATCTGCCTTTGAAAATCAACATGGCCGGTGTTATTCCTCCAATATTTGCTTCTGCAATAATTCTTTTTCCAGCAACAATAGCCAGCTGGAGTGGAACTGGGTCAGAGGGAGGAATCGTACAAAGTATTGCATTGTCTCTATCCCCAGGACAACCTCTTTACATATTACTTTATTCTTTCGCAATTATATTTTTCTGTTATTTTTATACAGCATTAGTTTTTAATGCTAGAGAAACAGCTGATAACTTGAAGAAGTCAGGAGCTTTCATTCCAGGAATTAGACCAGGAGATCAAACGGCTCAATATATCGATGATATAACAACTAAATTGACAACAATAGGAGCTATTTATATTACAACTGTCTGTCTCTTGCCAGAATTCTTAATTTTATATTTTAATGTGCCTTTCTATTTTGGTGGTACGTCATTATTAATTGTAGTTATAGTAGTTATGGATTTAATGGCTCAAATTCAGTCACATCTTTTATCGCACCAATATGAAGGTATGATGAAAAAAGCTAATTTAAAAGGTATTGGTGGAGGAATGAGGTAATATTATGAAAGTTAGAGCATCAGTAAAGAAATTATGTAGAAATTGTCGAGTAATACGACGAAATAGGGTTGTTAGAATTATCTGCAAAGATCCTAGACATAAGCAAAGACAGGGTTAAATAGGTTGTATTAATAACAAATGAAATATAAAATCATCGTTCGAGAGAGGATAAATGGCTAGAATTGCAGGAATAAATTTACCAAATGGCAAACATATCTGGATTGCTTTGACGGCAATATATGGTATTGGTCCAACTAGAGCAAATAAGATTTGTTCAGATTCGGGCGTTGATAGAACGAAAAAAGTAAAAGATTTAGATGAAAAAGATCTTGAAGTATTGAGGAACTTTGTCGAGAAATATCAATTAGAAGGTGACCTCAGAAGAGAAAACTCAATCAATATTAAAAGATTAATGGACATAGGCTCATATAGAGGGATAAGACACCGTAAAGGCCTACCATTGCGAGGACAAAAAACAAAAAATAATAGCAGAA
>MDTB01170956.1_pt1 | contig 13599 bp, 14 predicted proteins | sample 811161 | NCBI WGS metagenome assembly MDTB01 (sample SAMN05326650, study PRJNA326480) | marine metagenome | isolation source: seawater | place: Mediterranean Sea | collected 2009
TTCATCAGGTTTAAATAATTCTATTTCTTTTTCTCTTTCAGTAATAAGTTTTAGAGCTACTGATTGAACTCTGCCTGCAGATTTAGATCCAGGTAACTTTGTCCAAAGTATAGGAGAGATATTAAATCCAACAAGATAATCCAACGCTCTTCTTGCCAGATAGGCTTCAACTAATGGCAAGTGTATTTCTCTTGGATTTTTAATCGCATCAAGAATTGCTTTTTTTGTTATTTCGTTGAACACTACCCGTTCTAGATTTTTGTCTTTTAGAAGCTTTTTTTTTTCTAAAACTTCTTTTACATGCCATGCTATTGCTTCACCTTCACGATCTGGGTCGGTTGCTAAAATAATTTTGTCTGAGTCTTCAGCGGCATTAGTTATTTCCTTTAAATATTTTTTTGAAAAAGAGTCAATTTCCCACTCCATTTGAAATTTGTTATTTGGATCAACAGATCCATTTTTAGATGGTAAATCTCTTATATGACCATAACTTGCTAAAACTAAATAATCTTTTCCTAAATATTTATTTATGGTTTTTGCTTTAGCTGGACTTTCAACAATTACTAAGTTCATTAACTGTTTATTTTCAAAATAAATCGAGTTTGTCAAATTTATTATTTAAAAACTAGAAAAGACAGTACTTATAACTTAATTTTATTTTCTTTAGAATTTTTTAGTCTGACTATATTTTCTCTATGAGTAAAAAGAATGATAACAAAAAAAATAAAAAGAAGCATTGAATAATTATTTACTTCAAAAAAATATCCGTAAAGAAAAACTATCAATGAAGATATTATGGAAGATAAAGAAGCAAATCTAAACAATAAAGATAAAGCAATCCAGGTTACTCCAAAGACAATGAAAATTTTGTAAGATAGCGCTAGAATTATTCCAAGGTACGTTGCAACACCTTTGCCACCTTTAAATTTTAACCAAACTGGAAAAATGTGTCCAATTAAACAAATTAGCGCAGAATAAGATATCAAGTTTTCAAAATAAGTTAATGTAAAGTAAACAGAAACAAATCCTTTCAACAAATCAAGAACTAATGTGGCCATTGCAAGAAATTTATTTCCAGTTCTGAGTACATTTGTGGTTCCAATATTACCTGAACCAACTTTTCTGATATCTTGCTTAAGAAAAATTTTAGTTAAAATTAATCCGAAAGGTATAGAGCCCAAAAGATATGAGTATAATGTTACAATTATTAAGTTTTCGTACATTAATTTGAATAAACTACTTCACCATTTAATAAAGTCATTTTTACTTTGCCTTGAAGTTTTCTATTTTCAATTGCAGTATTTTTTGATTTTGATTTTAAATTTTCAGCCTTGACCACCCAAGGTTTTTCTAGATCAAATATACAAAGATCGGCATCTGCACCTTTTTTTAATGATCCTTTATTAATTTTTAAAATCTTAGCAGGATTTATTGTTAAACATTTAATAATTTTTTCTAAAGCCAATGAATCATTATGATAAAGTTCTAAAGCAAGAGATAGTAATGTTTCTATACCAATCGATCCAGTAGCTGCTTGTGCAAATGGAAGTCTTTTACTTTCCTCATCTTCAGGAATGTGATCAGACACGATTACATCTATAAGATCATTCTTTATACCTTCAATTAATGAAAGTCTATCTCTTTCACTTCTAAGAGGAGGAGATAGTTTTAAAAAAGTTCTAAACTCGCCAATATCATTTTGATTTAAGGATAAATTATTTATTGATACACCAGTACTAAATTTTATTCCGTTAGATTTATTTTTTTTTATTACATCGAGAGAATTTTTTGAGGAGATTTGATTAATGTGATATCTACAAGGAAACTCACTTAACAAAGATAGATCTCTTTCAATAATAATTTTTTCTGCAATGTCAGAAACTCCCTGCAAACCTAACCTTGTAGCTACCTCACTTTGATTTATGCACGAATTTTTAGATAATTCATAATCTTCAGCATGTTGCATTATTAATATGTCTAAATCAGAAGCATAATTCATTATTCTAGACATCAATTCTGTATTTTGAATAGTTTTATTTACATCACTAAATCCAACTATTCCTCTTGCTTTTAATAAACCGAATTCAGTCATCTGATTACCTTCAGTTTGTCTTGTAATTGAAGCACAAGGAAAAAGGTTTACTTTAGCTTTGTCTCTGCCTCTTCTGATTATAAAATCCACCATTGAGACGTTATCTATAATTGGCTTAGTATTTGGCATTGTAACAATTGATGTTACGCCCCCAGCTAAGGCTGCTTGGCTCAGTGTTCTAAAGTTCTCTTTATATTCAAAACCAGGTTCACCTACAAAAGCTTTCATATCTACTATGCCGGGAATAGCAATATTTCCTTTTAAATCAATTTTTTCCGCTGATTTAGATGCATCTGAACTTTTTGTACTTTTTCCAATAGACTTTATTTTCCCTGTATCATCAATAATTATATTACCTACCTCATCCATTTTTTGTGATGGGTCTATAATTCTTACATTGGTTAAAATTTTCTCTGTCATTTATTTACAATATAATTTTAAACATGCCATCCTGACCGCTACTCCTAGTTCAACTTGTTCTTTTACAAGACTAACATTGATGTCATCAGCTAATTTTGTATCTATTTCAACACCTCTATTCATTGGACCTGGATGCATAAGTAATGCATCTTTATTAGCAAATTTAAGTTTTTCAGGAGTTAATCCAAAAAATTCATAATATTCTCTTTTAGATGGAAGAAATGATCCTTGCATTCTTTCATTTTGTAATCTCAACATCATAACTATATCGCAACCATCTAATCCTTTTTTCATATCTGTAAAAGCTTTGACTCCTAGTTTTTCAATATCATGTGGCATTAAAGTCTTTGGTGCAATGACATTAACTTCTGCTCCTAACATATTCATGAGATAAATATTTGATCTAGCTACTCTTGAGTGAAGTATGTCACCACATATTGCAATTTTTAATCCTTCAATATTACTTTTTCTGTTAATTATAGTTAAAGCATCCAACAGTGCTTGAGTAGGGTGTTCTCTTCTTCCATCACCTGCATTTATTACAGTACAATTTACTTTTTGTGAAAGAAGATTTGGTGCACCCGAGTCTTGATGTCTTATAACAATTATATCTGGATGCATTGCATTTAATGTCATAGCCGTATCAATCAAAGTTTCTCCTTTTTTTAAAGCTGAATTACCCATATTCATAGTCATTACGTCAGCACCTAATCTTTTCCCGGCTAAGTCAAATGAACTTTGAGTTCTAGTTGAGGGCTCAAAAAATAAATTAATTTGAGTTTTTCCTCTTAAAAGATCTAATTTTTTAGAGCTACTTCTATTTAGTTTAATGAAAGTTTTTGCCTCAGTTAATATGTTTTTGGCTTCTTGAACTGATAAGTTTTGGATACCTAATAAATGTTTGGGAGTGTTTTTAATAGCTGAAACTTTTTTTGCAGTTGCCATTAAAATCAACTCTATAGGCCTTTTACTATATTATATCAAGTATTTTTTTTGTGGTAATAATCTAATGCGCCTTGAAGGATAAATTGAGCTGAATTCTCATCTAATTTCTTTACTTTTTTAGATGAATTTATAGCTAATTCATTGGATAAATTAAAGGCTCCTTGGCTTGAGAGTCTCTCATCCCATAAGGTGATATTTTCTGTAATATCTTTTGACAGATTTATAGCCAGGTCTTTAGCGGACTGGGAAGAAGGGCCTTCAGATCCATCCATATTAATTGGATTGCCTATAACTATCCCATCGATTTTATATTCTTTTACAATTTTACCTATTTGAGAAACTAAATTAGCATAATTTTCTTTGATAATTGTCGTGTAAGGAGTAGCTACAATTTTATTTTCATCTGAAATGGCTATTCCTATTCTTTTTGCGCCTGGATCAACACCTAATATCCTGGATTTTTTCTTAATTTTTTCAATAAATACTTCAATATCAAGCATGAAATTTACCTAATTTGTGATAAAACACATTTGATTAACTTATTTCACAAATGTCCTTAGATAAAGAAAAAATTAAACATGTTGCTAAATTGGCTAGAATTTCGGTAGATGAAGCCAAAATAGATAGCCTAACTAAAGATTTAAACTCAATTTTTAAGTTTATCGAGCAATTGAATGAATTGAACACAGATAAAGTCGAACCATTAACATCTATATTAAATGAGTCCTTAAGATCTAGAAAAGATCAAATAAAAGATGGAAAAATAAGAGAAAAAATTTTGAAAAATTCACCTAAAAAAAATGAAGAGTTTTTTGTAGTACCAAAGGTAATAGATTAATGAGTGAAATAACTAATAAAAGTTTAAAAGAAATTGTAGAAAATATTAAATCAAAAAAGATTTCATCATTAGATCTTACTCAAGCATATATTAAAAATATCGAAGGAGCAAAAAAACTTAATACTTTTGTCACAACAACTTTCGATCATGCTCTGGAAAATGCTAAAAAATTTGATAGCAAACCTAACTATGAACAGACTCTTCCTGGTATTCCTTTAGCGGTAAAAGATTTATTTTGCACTGAAAACACGAAAACTACTGCAGGAAGTAATATTTTGAATAATTTTATTCCATCGTATGAGTCAACTGTCACAAGAAATTTATGGGATAATGGAGCTTTCTTGCTAGGAAAATTAAATTGTGATGAGTTTGCTATGGGTTCTTCTAATGAAACAAGTTTTTTTGGAAATGTTATTAATCCTGTTGGTGATAAATTAGTACCTGGCGGATCCTCTGGCGGATCATCTTCAGCATTAGCTGCTGATTTAACCCCAGCAACAATTGGTACTGACACTGGTGGATCTATAAGACAACCAGCCTCATTTACAGGCACTGTTGGTCTGAAACCAACTTATGGACTATGCTCAAGATGGGGTATCGTTGCATTTGCATCTTCACTAGACCAAGCAGGACCAATGACAAAAACTGTAACAGATTGTGCAATTATGCTTGAAGCTATGTCTGGTTTTGATGATAAAGACTCAACTTCAATTAATAAAAAAAAAGAATCTTATTCCAAAAGTTTAAAAGATAATGTTAAAGGATTAAAAATAGGTATTCCAAAAGAGTATCGAGTTGAAAACATGCCAAAAGAAATTGATGATCTATGGGAAAAAGGAAAAAAAATATTAAAAGATTTAGGCGCTCAATTAATAGATATTTCTTTACCGCATACCAAATATGCCTTGCCAACTTACTATATAGTTGCACCAGCAGAAGCCTCATCAAATTTAGCAAGATACGACGGAGTACGTTATGGCTATAGGTCAAAAAAAGATAAAGATTTAATAGAAATGTATGAACATACTAGATCTGAAGGATTTGGAGATGAAGTTAAAAGAAGAATATTAATAGGTACTTATGTTTTGTCCTCAGGTTATTATGATGCTTATTATTTAAAAGCTCAAAAAGTTAGAAAATTAATAAAAAAAGATTTTGATGATAATTTTACAAAAGTTGATGCAATTCTTACGCCTTCCACACCAAGCTCTGCGTTTAAGATAGGTGAAAAAACTAATGATCCAGTATCAATGTATTTGAATGATATTTTTACAGTTCCAGTAAACTTGGCTGGATTACCAGCTCTATCACTACCTGCAGGATTAGATAAACAAGGGTATCCTTTAGGATTACAATTAATAGGCAAAGCTTTAGATGAGCAAAAAATATTGAATATAGGATATGCATTTGAAAAAAATTGTGGGTTTAAAAATAAAATTAAAAAGTGGTGGTCATGAGTAAAGAAAAATTTGATTATTTTATTAATGGAGAGAAAGGTAAGTACGAAGTAATTATTGGCTTAGAAGTACATGCTCAAGTTCTTTCAAATTCTAAACTTTTTTCAAGCTCATCAACTAAATTTGGAGCTGATCCAAATGATCAAGTTAGTTTAATTGACTCAGCTTTTCCTGGAATGTTGCCAGTAATTAACGAAGAGTGTGTAAAACAAGCAGTTAAAACTGGTCTGGGTTTAAACGCAAAAATTAATAATTACTCAGTCTTTGATAGGAAAAATTATTTTTATGCAGACTTACCTCAAGGTTATCAAATTTCACAATATAAAAATCCAATTGTTGGTGAAGGCAAGGTGTTATTAGATATGCCTTATGGAACAAAAGAAATCACTATTGAAAGACTTCATTTAGAACAAGATGCAGGGAAAAGCATTCACGATATTGATCCATTAAACACTTATGTAGATCTAAATCGATCTGGAATTGCTCTAATGGAGATTGTTAGCAAGCCTGATCTTAGATCTCCTGAAGAAGTAAATGCTTATATAAAAAAATTAAGATCTATAATGAGATACTTAGGTACTTGTGATGGCAACATGCAAGAAGGATCATTAAGAGCTGATGTAAATATATCAGTAAGAAAAATAGGAGATAAAAAACTTGGAACACGTTGTGAGATTAAAAATGTAAATTCAATTAAGTTTATGCAAATGGCAATTGAATACGAAGCTAGCAGACAGGTTGAATTATTAGATCAAAATAAAGAGATAAATCAAGAAACAAGACTTTTTGATACTAAAAAAAATCAAACAAGATCTATGAGATCAAAAGAAGATGCTCATGATTACAGGTATTTTCCTGATCCTGATTTATTGCCTTTAAAGCTTGATCAAAAGTTAATAGATGATTTAAAAAAATCTTTGCCTGAGTTGCCTGATAAAAAAAAAGACAGATTTATTAAAGATTATGGGCTTAATTCATACGAAGCAAATGTACTAGTTTCTGAAAAAGAGATTTCAGATTATTATGAAGAAGTCGCAAAATTATCTGATAATAAACTTGCTGCAACATGGATGATAGGGGATCTATTTGCAATGTTAAATGATAAAGGTCTTAATATATCCAATTCACCTATTTCTCCTAAAAACTTTGCTGATTTAATTCAATCAATTAAATCTGGTGAAATTTCAGGAAGATTGGGAAAAGATGTTTTCGAAATTATGGTTGAAAGCGGTGACAATCCAAAAAAAATAATAGAATCTAAAGGGATGAAACAACAAAGTGATCCTAAAAAGTTAGAAAAAATGATAACTGAAATTTTAATTAAAAATAAAGATAAAGTTGAACAATATAAAGCAGGTAAAGAGAAATTATTTGGTTTTTTTGTTGGTGAAGTAATGAAAGTTTCGAGTGGTAAAGCTAATCCTCAATTAGTGAATGAAATTTTAAAAAAAATTTTAAAAAAATAATTGTGCCTAAAAATTTAAATTTAACTGATAATTTAGAAAAATATATAATTGATCATTCGGATGATTTAACTAGCGTTCAGAAAGAAATAATCAACTACAACAATAATTTAGGAGATCAAAAAAAACTACAAGTTTCAATTTCTCAAGTACAATTTCTACAAACATTAATAAAATCTTCACATATTAAAAAAATATTAGAGATAGGGAGTTTTACTGGTTTTAGCGCTCTGTCAATGGCATTAGCTTTACCCAATGATGGTATCTTAGTTAGCTTGGATAAAAATGATGAATTTAGTAAATTAGCGAAAACCTTTTATGAAAAAGCAAATGAAAAAAAAATTAAACAAATAATAAAACCAGCATTAGAAAGTTTAAAAGAAATAAAATCAACTGGTGATTTCTTTGATTTAATCTTCATTGATGCAGACAAAGAAAACTATAAGAAATATTATGATTTTTCAGTTAGTTTAGTTCATACTGGAGGATTAATTATCATAGATAATGTTTTATGGAATGGAGACGTAGCTGACTCAAAAAAAGATGATAAATTCACTAATATAATTAGAGAGTTTAATAAATATGTTAAAGATGATAAGAGAACTAGAAAAACAATTCTCCCTTTAGGAGATGGTTTTACTATATGTGAAAGGCAATAATGTTTAATGTATGTGGATTTTATAAATTTAAGAAACTTAATTCTCTAAAAAAAAATAAGATTATTCTTCAAGGTTATTCAAAGCAATTAAGTATAAAAGGAACAATAATTATCTCAAAAGAAGGATTAAATGGTACTATTGCTGGAAAAACCAAGAATCTTATTACTATTAAAAAAAAAATTAAAAATTTATTAAAGATTAAAAATTTTGATAGCGAAAATATATCCAAAAGTAAATTTCAGCCTTTTCATAGACCAAAAATTAAGATTAAAAATGAAGTAGTTCCAATGGGAATTAATCTGTCCTCAAAAAATAAAAAAAACAATCATATAAATCCTACAAAATGGAATAAACTTATCAAAAATAAAAAAACTTTTGTTCTGGATGCCAGAAAACCCTTTGAATATGAAGTAGGTACCTTTAAGAGAGCAATAAACCCAAAAGTAAAAAATTTTAGAGAATTTCCAAAATATTTAAATAAACTTAATAAAAATAAACCATTAGCTATGTTTTGTACTGGAGGTATAAGATGTGAAAAAGCCTCTATATATCTTGAGAAAAAAGGTTTTAAAAACATATTTCAATTAAAAGGTGGCATCTTGAACTACTTAAAAAAGATTAAGAAGAAGAATAGCATGTGGAAGGGTGAATGTTTTGTTTTTGACAATAGAGTTTCAGTTAAACATGATTTAATAGTAGGAACCTACAAGATTTGTAGTGGTTGTAGAAACCCAATATCTCTCAAGGATACAAAGTCTAAAAAATATGAGGAAGGTGTTTCATGTAGTCGATGTAAAGATAAATTAACAAGTGACCAAATATCTCGATTTAGAATGAGACAGAAGCAGATAGACTTTGCTAAAAGATCTGGTAAGAAATACATATTTCAGAAAGAATTTTAGCAAATTATCTCTCTTATGAATTTAACAAAAGACTCAATTTGGTCATTACTAAGAAAAGTCACAATACCTGCTAGTACAGGTTCATTGTTTCAAACATTTTATAATTTAGTTGATACTTATTTTGCTGGAAGAATTTCTCCTGAGGCTTTGGCTGCAATAGCAAAATCATGGCCAATATATTTCATAGCTATCGCTGTAGCGGTTGGTATTGGGGCAGGAACTACAGCGCTTATAAGTAATTCTATTGGTGCTAGAGAAGATAGGAAAGCATCAATGTATGTTGCTCAGTCTATAGTTTTTGCAATAAGTATATCTATTTTTGTAACTCTATTTGGCTTAAATTTTTCAGACGAACTTTTAAGAATTATGGGTTCAACTGAGGAAAGCATTATTTTAACCAGGGAATACTTAGATATTATATTTTTTGGAGCTATAATTGTTTTGGTTCAATTATCTTTGAACGGAACTCTTAACGCTCAAGGTGATACAAAAAGTTATAGAAATGTTTTAATATTTACTTTCTTTTTAAATATATTTCTTAATCCACTATTTATTTTTGGTTACGGATTTATACCTGCTTTTGGTATAGCTGGTTTAGCAATTGCCACTTTAGTATCTCAATTCATCGGATTAATTTATTTAGCTAATAAAGTTTATTGCTGTAAGTTAAAGAAATATCTAAATATAGAATGCTTTAAACCAAAAATAGATTATATAAGTATACTTTTTCAACAATCAGTCCCAATTATGTTTACTATGTTAATGATTATGTTTGGGGTGTTTAATATTTTCTATTTTGTTGGTCAGTTTGGTGAATTAGCAACAGCAGGTTATGGCACCGCAGTTAGAATTGAGCAAGTTTTACTGTTGCCAGTAATAGGATTAAACACTGCCGTTTTATCAATAGCTGGTCAAAATTTTGGAGCGAAAATGTATGTCAGGGTTCAAGAAGTTTATGGTAAAGCATTAATGTTTGGATCTGGATTTATGATTTTAGCAGGTATTTTTATTTATTTGACTTCTGAAATAATTATTTCTTTTTTTACGAGTGATCCTCAAGTAATTCAAAGCGGAGCTCTTTATCTTCAAGTTGCAGCTTTAATAGGGCCTGTATATCCAGTTTTTTTTATTACATCAGCTTTATTTCAGGCGCTTAAAAGACCTACCTATAGTTTATATATGACAATACTCAGACTTACTTTAATACCATTTATGTCATTATGGTATGTGATCAACATAAAAAATGGAGAATATCAGGATATTTTTTATACAATAATGATTACTAATTGGGCAATGGGTTTAGTTGTATTAACGTTTGTTCCTTTTTTTTTGAAAAAAGTATTTAAGACATCGTTTAAAAAACTATTTGTATTTTAACTTATTCTCCAATTTTCTAACAAAATAAGAGACAACTAAGATTAGCAATAGATACTCTAGAATAAGAAAAGTATATATCTCTAACGGTCTATAAGTAGTTGTAACAAGCTCATTAGCTTTTCTTGTTAAATCGGCAATGCCAATAATTGACACCAGAGAAGACATCTTTAAAACATAAACAAATTGATTACCCATAGCTGGTAAAACAACTTTTATTGCTTGAGGAAGAATCACTAATCTCATTTTTTTCCAAAAATCCATACCAAGGGACTCAGATATTTCATGTTGACCTTTATTTATCGAATTAATTCCAGCTCTAAAAATTTCTGCTTGGAAAGCACTTTCACTAATTGTTAAAGCAATTATACCTGATACAAAAGGTGAAAAACTAACACCTAGCATAATTGGAAGACCGTAATAAATCCAAAGTATTAACACTAGTAATGGCACAGCTCTAACAATTTCTACGTAAGCTATATTAAAATAACTCAGAAATTTATTGTTAGAAAGAGATGGTAAAGCTATTATTAAACCAATAATCATTGCCAGAACAATTGAAACAATCGAAATATAGATTGTTGTTGTAATACCACTAACTAAAAATTTAAGATTTGTAAGACCCTCAACGTTGTCTGGATTTAATATGTACCATCCCCATTCATAATTTGAACTACATCCTTGCAGAGAGAAAAATAATACAATAAATTTTAAAAATTTCACTGCTCGACTATATTTGGAAATAGATATTATTGGAACTTAAATTATAAGCTTTTTAAATTATACTTAGCTAGCAATGTATTAAAAAAACCTGATGATTGTTTCTTTTTAATCCAGTCGCTTACATAACTATTCCAAACTTGATCTCCTTTTGGAACCATCATGGCTAAAAAAGCGGGATTCTTTTCTCCATCAGGTACAATTGCTAATTGTGGATATTTAATTATTAATTTATTTGCTTCTGTAGAGCTAGTAATGTTTCCATCAGCTCTACCAGCAAGAACTTCTTGAAAATCTCTAGCGGGAGCCTCTACTGATTTTAGTTTAGATTTTGGAAAAAACTCTTTTGCTTTTTCTTCTTGAGAAGTACCTAAAGTTGTAGCTATTGTTACATTATTATTATTTAATGATTCCCAAGTTGAAAATTTTTTTATGTTTTTTTTAAGCACTAATGGAACTGTTCCATACTTATAATAAGTAGCCGTAAATCCTGCTACTTCAGCTCTCTTAGGTGTCTTAGTGACGCTAGTAGAAACATCATATCTATCTGCTGTAATTCCTGCAACTATAGTTTTCCATTCAGCTGGTACAAATTTTACTTTTACCCCTAAATCTTTAGCTAGTGCATTCATTACATCAATATCAAACCCTTTATACTTGTTGGTAGCTGGATCTTTCATTGTCATTGGATCCCAATCACCTGTAGTACCAACTCTTAATTCACCTCTTTTTTTGATTTCATCTAGCTTTGATGCCGCTTGAACACTAGTAGCTAAAAATAGTATTAATAATATTGAAAAAATTTTTTTAATCACTTTATCTTATTAACTAATCTATCTATTTTTTTCGAATTGCAATTTGACCCACTTTAACAGCTACAATTAAAAGGTTGACTTAAGTGTAACTTATCATCTATAAAGAACAAAACAAGAACATTTATGAAACTAACAATACCATTTTATTTACACAAAGTAGGAGCAGGATTTCCTTCTCCAGCTACAGATTATATCGAAGATGACATTGATCTAAATTCACACTTAATAACAAATGCTCCAGCCACTTTTATTATAAGAGTGCAAGGCAAGTCTATGATGAGCGTAGGAATTCATCATGGAGACTTATTAATAGTAGACAAGAGCATAGATCCAAAGAATTTTTCAACTGTGATAGCGAACGTAAACGAAGAACTTGTAGTAAAGACGTTAATGAAAGAAAAAGGGGTTAGCTACCTCACCTCAGGATCAAAAAAAATATCAGATAAAATTAATCTTGCTGATAATCCAGAAATAGTAATTTGGGGAGTGGTAACTTATGTCATACATAAACAACAGTAAAAAAAACAAAATTGCTCTAATAGATTGTAATTCGTTTTATGTTTCATGCGAAAGACTGTTTAATCCAAAGATAACAAAAAAACCTGTTGTAGTGCTTTCTAATAATGACGGATGTGTTATCTCGAGATCTACAGAAGCAAAAAAAATTGGAATTAAAATGGGAGAGCCATATTTTAAAGTTAAAGATCTTGTTAGAAAAAATAATGTTTATATTTTCTCTTCAAATTATGCATTATACGGAGATATTTCTAGAAGAGTAATGAAAACTTTAAGGCCTTTTTCGGACAAAATTGAAATTTACTCAATAGATGAAGCGTTTGTTGATTTATCACATATAGAAGAAAAGGAAATAGAAAACTATGGAAAAGAAATAAGGAAAAGAATCTTAAAATGGACAGGCATACCGACGAGTGTAGGTGTTTCTAGCACAAAAACCCTAAGTAAAATTGCTAATCATATAGCAAAAAAAAATAAAACTGGAGTAGTTTATTTGAATAAAGATATAGATGAAAGTTTAAAAAATTTTTATATTTCAGAAGTTTGGGGTGTTGGAAAACAATTATCTAAACTATACATAAAAAATGGAATAGAAACAGCTTTTAAGTTAAAAAATATTTCTAATAGTTGGGTTAAAAAAAGCACAAATGTTCTAGGAGCCAAAACAGTGATGGAACTTAGAGGCATATCATGTATAAATTTAGAGACACAAGAAACAAAAAGAAAAAGCTGCTGTGTTTCTAGATCATTTGGAACAAAAGTTGAAAGTTTAGAGAAGTTGGAAGAATCTATTACTACGCATTGTTTAAATGCAGCAGAAAAAATTAGAAATGACAATCAGACAACAAGATCTATAACTATATTTATTAGAACAAGTCCTTTTGACAAAAACAGAAAATATTATTCAAATTCTACTACAATAGAATTACCAGTTTCTACAAGTGATAGCTTAGAGTTAGTAAAAATAGCTATAATGGGGTTAAAGAAAATATATAAATATGGATATTTTTATCAAAAAGCTGGAGTAATCTTATCGAAACTAGAAAATGCAGATCAAAATGAATTAAATTTATTGACACCACTAATGGGAAAAAAATCAAAAAATTTAATGGAAGCAATGGATTTAATAAATGTTAAATATGGTAAAAATTCTATTAGCATAGCTCAAGCAGGAATTAATAAAAGCTGGAAAATGAGAAAAGAACATTCATCTAAAATAGATACTGCTTCTTTTGCATATTTACCTAAGGTTTTTACAACATAAAAGTGCGTCGAAATAAAAGATTGAAAAGACAATTCATTTTAATTTAAAAAACAAAAGTTTTTAGATATGAAAAAAATATATGTAATCCATGAAAATGATGAATGGTTAATTCCATTAAGAAAAAGCTTTGAAAA
>MDTB01193972.1_pt1 | contig 13598 bp, 6 predicted proteins | sample 811161 | NCBI WGS metagenome assembly MDTB01 (sample SAMN05326650, study PRJNA326480) | marine metagenome | isolation source: seawater | place: Mediterranean Sea | collected 2009
AAGGTTGACGAATTTTCAATTGGCTTTGGCAAAGAAATATTTTCTTTTAAAGATAAGTCGCAGGTGAAATGGAAGTTTTGCCTAATTCCATTTGGTGGCTATGTAAAAATGTTTGGCGACAGAAATGCTGCGTCAATGCCGGATAGCGAATCTACTAAAGAATTCTCAGAAGACGAAAGAAACCAATCCTTCATACACAAAAATATTTATCAAAAAATCGCAATAGTTGCCGCTGGTCCACTCGCAAACTTTTTACTAGCAATAGTATTGTTCACGATACTTTTTCGAATCACTGGATACTCCATCACCAACTCTTTTGTTGGAGAAGTAATTAAAGATTCTCCGGCGCAAATCTCAGGCATTAAAGAAAACGATCTAATTACCGCAATAGACGGTAGGAAGGTAAAAGATTTTACCGATATCCAAAATATTGTCGCCCCGTCATCAAGATCTAAACTTAAATTCACTATTTGTAGAAGCAACTTCAAAAGCGAGGACCTAGTCGCAATTAAAAAGTCATGCGAAAAAATGGATATGTCAAAAATTATAATTATTAATATTGAAGTTGCTACCGAATCTAAAAAGGTTAACAATGCATTCAACGAAGAAGTGAAAATCAAAATTGTGGGCGTCAAATCCAAAGAGTCACTTCGACAAAAAACCAACATTGTAAGCTCTTTTGTCGCCGCTTTAAAAGAAACTTACCGATTCTCAAAGTTAATTTTAGTTACCATTAAGGATCTTATTACTGGCAAAGTTGATATTAGTAACTTAAGTGGTCCTGTAAAAATCGCACAATATTCCGGAAAAACTGTCGACCTTGGACTGGTAATGACTATTTGGTTTTTAGCAGTGATTTCAATAAATTTAGGAGTAATAAACCTACTACCAATTCCAGTTCTTGACGGCGGACACCTGCTTTTCTATATCATTGAAGCAGTAGCAAAAAGGCCCGTACCCGAAAAAATACAAGAAATAGGTTTTAGGATTGGGTTTTCTGTTTTAATTACCCTGATGATCTTCACGACATTTAACGATATTCACCAAATTTTAAAGTAATTTTTTAACCCAATTTTACTTGACTTTCTTTAATTTATTTACTAAAATTCTATTAGTAAATTTGATATGAAAAAAGTCACAATTTTCACAGCTTTAATAGCAATTATCTTGATTGGGATATACTACCTAATAGGTAGCCTAATTCCAAAGCAAAGACCTGCAGGAGAAAAACCTCCCCCCGTGGAAGTTATAGTATCTGAGGTAAAGGTCAGGCCAATAAGAGTAATCAGGCACCTGCCTGCCAGAATAAAATCTAGTAAAATATCACAAGTTAGGCCTCAAGTTTCCGGCATTATATTAGAAAAGTTATTTGAAGAAGGTAGCGTAGTAAAAAAAGGACAACCTTTGTATCAAATAGATCCAAAACCCCTATTTGTTGAGCTTGAAAAAATTAAAGCACAGTTAAAAGCTGCGGAAGTTAATCTGGAGTCAAAAACCGATAATTTCAACAGATATGTGAAGCTATTTGCTATTAAGGCTGTCAGCGAAAATCAAATGGACGAAGCCAGAGTTGCTATGCAAAATGCCAAGGCGCAATACGCAATAATCAACTCAAACCTACAGCAAACTGAAATAAAAATCAATTATACTAGAGTGCCCGCTCCGATAAGCGGTAAAATTAGCCGATCATATGTTACTGAAGGTCAACTAGTAAAAGATATGCAACCCGAACCACTAGCTACTATCACAGCAATGGAGAAATTTTTTGCTGACATTAAAGAATCTAGCAACGCCATTAAATCTTTTCAAGAAGCCTTAGACGACAAAAATGAAATTATAATAAAAATATCCTTACCCGATGATAAATCAAAACACATAGCATCAGGATTCCTAAAGTTCAGTGAATATATAATAGACGAATCGACCGATACCGTAATTCTTAGAGCAGAACTAAAGAACAAAGACAACAACTTAATGCCCGGAATGTTTGTAAGAGCGACTATTGACCTTGGAACCATAGACTCATTAGTTGTTGATCAGAGTAGTGTTATTATTCAGCCTGATGGACAAATGATGGTATATATAGTTGGCGAAAATAACAAAGCAATGCAAAAGCCAATACAGGTATCCGGACAAGATAATGGCGACTGGATCATTTCCTCTGGTATCGAAGCAGGAGATTTGGTTATAAAAGAAGGTATTCAAAAAATTAGGTCTGGATCAGATATAATACCAACTCTATCTAGCGAAGATCTAATTAACACCACCAAAAAGAAAAAACAACAAACTGATCCTCATAAAACAATAGCAAAAGATGCTGATCAGACACAGAAAAATCCCAAGATAACCAATAACCAAAATCAAGAAGTAGATATCGCTGTAGAAAGTCCGTCTTTACCAGCTTTATCTATGGAAGATGATATTGACAGAAGCTTAAGGTCAACAAAAAACACCAAAAATAAAGAAATTATTAATAACAACCAAAAAAATAAAGTAGCTATCAAAGATTATCAAGCGATAGAGAAGTTTGTCAAAGATAATTTGATTACCGATAAGTCGGAAGATGCTATTGAGGATCAAAAAGTTCATAAAATCGAAGACTTCAATAATAAAATATCCGAAGAAGATTTTGATAAAAAAATTAGAGAATATATCGAGAAACAACTTCAGGAGGCAAAAAAACAAGAGGAGGAAATCGATAACAACACTAACTCGGCGGAAAACAAAGTAGTTATCAGTAACGAAAAAATTTCATTACTTTCACCAGTGAAAAATATCAATAATACTAAGGGGCTTCCAATAAATGAAGATACTGTCAAGCCCACTCTTTTACAGGAGGGTTGATGGCATCATTTTTTATTGATAGACCAGTATTTTCATGGGTAATAGCTATCGTAATAATGCTTGCCGGTATCTTGTCAATTTCTAAGATACCAGTAGAACAATACCCCAATATAGCTCCTCCATCAGTAGTTATTAGAGCATCCTACCCAGGAGCCTCTTCTGAAGTTATTGAGAATAGTGTAACACAGGTAATTGAGCAAAAACTCACCGGAATCGATAATCTTAGATATTTTATTTCTAATAGCGCTGACAACTCATCACGAATTACCTTAACTTTCGAACCAGGAACCGATCCAAATATTGCCCAAATCCAGACCCAAAATAAAATTCAAGGAGCTATATCATCGCTTCCACCTCAGGTTCAAAGTCAAGGCGTCTTCGTTACCAAGTCTAATGACAGCTTTTTGTTAATTATCGGATTATATTCTAAGGATGGATCAGTTAGCCAAAAAGAACTTGCAGATGTTTCCGCTTCGCAACTTCAAGATTCTGTTGCCAGAGTTAATGGGGTTGGAAGCGTAACAGTATTTGGAGAGCCTCATGCCATCAGGATCTGGCTCGATCCCAACAAGTTATTAAAATATAAAATTACTGCTAGCGATATCAGAAATGCCGTGGCTGCGCAAAATATTGATATCTCCGCCGGTCAATTAGGAGGGCTACCTGCCACTGAAAATCAAAAAATCAACGCCGCCATTCAAGTGCAAGCAAAGCTAGAAAACCCTGAGCAATTTGATAAAATTATCCTAAAATCCAACCCCGATGGTTCCCAAATAAAACTTGCAGATGTAGCTAGAGTTGAAATGGGTTCACAGGATTACAAAAGAATTGTAAGATATAAAAGGTTACCAGCAACTGGAATCGCGGTTAGCCTAGCCTCTGGAGAAAATGCAATCAAAACGGCACAAAGAGTAAAAGATACAGTTGCCAAAATCAAAGGATCATTTCCTGAAGGTGTTGAAGTAATTTACCCTTTTGACACTACTCCTTTTATTAAAATTTCAATCAGGGAGGTTGTAAAAACACTGATTGAAGCAATAATATTAGTATTTTTAGTGATGCTGCTATTTTTACAAAACCTCAGAGCGACCTTCATCCCCACTATCGCAGTACCGGTAGTGTTGCTTGGAACATTTGCAATTCTATCACAGTTTGGTTTTAGCATTAATGTATTAACAATGTTTGCTATGGTTCTGGCTATAGGTCTATTGGTCGATGATGCAATTGTTGTAGTTGAAAATGTTGAAAGAATTATGTCGCGCGAAGGCCTGCCACCAAAGGAAGCAACCAAAAAATCAATGCAACAAATCACGCCTGCACTAATAGGTATCGCCTTAGTTTTGTCATCGGTTTTTGTTCCTATGGCATTTTTTAGCGGCGCCGCAGGAGAGATATATAAACAATTTTCGATCACAATCGTCTCTGCAATGCTACTTTCAGTGATAGTAGCGATAATTCTATCCCCCAGCCTATGTGCAACATTATTAAAGTCAGAACCTGGTGGCAAAAGAATTTATAGCGACACTGGATTTTTAGGCTGGTTTAATAAAAAATTCAACAAAACTAGAGATGGTTATCACGATGGAGCTAAATCATTTATCATAAATCCAAAAAGATCAATAGCAATATACCTAGCTATCGCCTTAGTAATGTCTATAATGTTTGTGAGATTGCCAACTGCTTTTTTACCCAACGAAGACCAAGGGGTTATGTACCTTTTAATTAAATCACCATCTGGATCACCAGCCAATAGAACATTGAAAAGCGTCAAAAAAGTAGAAGATTACTTTCTAGAAAAAGAAGCGAATAATATCGACCATTTATTTACAGTGACCGGATTTAGCTTTTCTGGATCAGCACAAAACACCGCTTTTGGCTTCATTGGACTAAAAAATTGGGATGAAAGGCCCGACAGGGATCAGTCAGTTTTTGCAATATCGGGTCGGTCTTTTCCATCACTAATGAAAATTAAGGATGCCCTATCCTTTTCATTCTTCCCGCCGCCAATTAGAGAATTAGGAGTTGAGTCTGGTTTTGACTTTTATCTTGTAGATCGCGCTGGACTTGGCCACAAAACAGTTATGAATGCCAGAAACCAAATGTTAGGAATGGCAGCTCAGAATCCAAAAATAGTAGGTATTAGACCCAATGGCCTTGAGGATGTTGCACAATATAAAATTAATGTCGATTATGATAAAGCCACAACCCTGGGAGTCAATATCAGCGACATTCACAAAACCCTACAGATTGCTTTTGGATCAGAATATGTTAACGACTTTATAGATAAAAGTCGTGTCAAAAAAGTTTTAATTCAAGCTGACGCTCCTCACCGTATGATGCCTGACGATGTCAAAAAATGGTACGTAAGAAACAACAAGGGAAGAATGGTCTCATTAGCAGAATTTACATCCGGAGAATGGGTTCGAGGCTCATTAAAACTGGAAAGATTCAATGGTCGTAAAGCGCTAAATATAGTTGGCGGACCCGCTCCTGGAGTAAGTACCGGTGAAGCAATGGATGAATTACTTGAAATGTCTAAAAAATTACCCAACGGTATTGATCTGCAATGGTCTGGGATTTCTTATGAGGAGCAGCTTGGAGGGGCGCAAGCCCCGCTTTTATATGCATTATCAATACTTATAGTATTTTTATGTCTAGCAGCATTATATGAAAGCTGGATTATTCCATTTTCGGTATTATTAACTATTCCTATTGGAATTTTTGGCGCCACCATAATTACAAAAACCTTCCACTTAAATAATAGCATTTATTTTCAAGTGGCCTTACTAACAACAATTGGTTTAACAGCAAAAAACGCCATACTAATTGTTGAATTTGCCAAAAAACTATATTTAGAAACTGGAGACTTACTAGAGTCAACGCTGGAAGCTTGTAAAACTAGATTTAGACCTATCATCATGACCTCTTTTGCATTTATTTTAGGAGTCACACCACTAGCTACTGCAAGTGGCGCCGGATCAGCTGCGCAGAACGCTATTGGACTTGCGGTTATGGGTGGCATGTTAGCAGCAACTTTTATCGCCATCTTCTTTGTACCATTGTTTTTTATCTTAATTGAAAGATTAATCAATAAGCTCAAAAGCGACCCGCAGCCTCATCAAAAGCCGCAAAACTGGCTCGATAACAAAGAAGGTCAGGAAAAAATTGCCCATCTAATTTCAAAAATTAATCGCGACAACAAAGAAGATGAAGAAAAGTAAATTATATCAATATATTATAGCTGGCTTAACAGCCTCTTTTGTTGCTGGTTGTGGGTTTTTTACCGATCACGAATCCGAAGTAATTAGACCTGAAATCGCCTCACATTGGCAATATTTTGAATATGACGATATTATTAAGAAAAATAAAAAATCAATTAGTAATATCAGATATCAGAATTTCTTCCTAAATCCAGAATTTGTCGCAATGATCGACTTAGCTCTGAATAATAACAAGGATCTAAAAATAGCAACTTTAAGAGCAAAAACCGCCTTTGATTACTACAGGGTTAAAAGAGGTGACTTACTACCTTCGGTTGCAGCTGGAGCAAACGCTTCTAGACAAAAAGTCTCCCGTAACTCGATGAATAGGTTTGGAAATAATTTTCAAGCAGCAAACTCTTTTATTGTCAATAATTACGAGGCAAATATCGCTACTGCATCGATAGAACTTGACCTATTTAATAAACTAAAATACATTAATGAATCAGCCTTTAATGATTTTTTATCAAAAATGGAAAATCAAAACGCGGTACGCACCGTTACCATAGGCCAAGCCGCCCGATCCTTCATCAACCTTCAAGCTAGCGAGAAAATCAGGCAACTAGCGCAGGAAATCCTTACTTTTGAAGAAGAAAAGATGAAAATTGCCAAATCTAAACATGAAAATGGCTTAATTTCTGAAGAAGAAATGCTTAGAGCTAGCAATAATCTTCAGGATATGAAGTCACAATTCGCCAATCTTACCAAAAATACCGAACAAGATAAGAATAATCTAATCAATATTCTGGGTCTCGCCGATGATAATAAGATCAAAAGTCTCGATTTCAATCAAATAAAGCTTAATGACAAATCATTTATCGATATTTCATCCGAGATATTATTATTACGACCAGATGTAGTTGCAGCAGAATTCGAGCTATACGCTATGGATGCCAATATCAAAGTTGCCCGAGCCAGCTATTTCCCATCAATTTCATTAACAGGCTCATATGGTTTTGTTAGCAACAAATTTTCAAATCTAATTTCTAGTGACAACTCCGGCACCTGGAGTTTTGGCACAGGAATCAACATACCAATCTTTAGTGGCTTTAAAAATTCTGCCAATCTAGAGAGAAGAAAAGCAGAACGAGAAATGGCACTTGCAAATTATCAAAAAACCTTACAAGCAGCATTTAAGGAAGTGGCTGACTTGCTAGCAACCAGAAAATATAATAAAAATAACCTTAAAGCGACTCAGGAAATTGAAAAATCATCACAAAATATTGCCAGTAAAGCCGCAACCTTCTTCGATATTGGCAGTAAAAACAAAATCGATCTTATCAACTCTGAGCAAGAGCACCTACAAAATAAAATCAAACTTATTATCGCTAAACAGCAGCACCTAAATAACGAGGTTAGTCTTTACCAGGCATTGGGTGCCGGCATGATGAGATATACATCGACCTTAGATGAAATAGAACCCGAAGTTCAGCAGCAAGATCTCCAACCAGCAATAATAAAAGGTTAACTACGCATTCCATTTAGCAATTCCAAGGCGCTACCATTGACTATAGCAGCATTTGCAATCTTAATGCCATCAGTAATATTCTGCACCTTACCAGCAAGCTTTAAGGCAAAAGCACAATTCAATATCACAATATCACCGTAAGCAGATTGTTCGCCAGACAATAGTGACAACAGCTGCTGACAGTTATACTTCGGATCGCGACCTTTAATTTGCGATAATTCGCATATTGCAAATCCATAATCCGCCGGATCAATAATCTGTTCTGGTAGCACTATTCCATCACGCACTTCAACCAAATAACTTTTATCGCAAATAGTAATCTCATCCATACCATCAAAGCCATGAACAATATAAGCAGTTATTTCAGGGTCTTGCGCCAGAGCCTGAGCCATAGGCTGCATCACATCTTTTCTAGAAACGCCAATAAGCTGCTTCTTAGTATTTGCAGGGTTTAATAACGGCCCCAGATAATTAAAAATAGTCACCTGACCATATTCTTTAGCAATTCTCATGCGCAACTCAGCAATATTTTTTAAACTTGCATGAAATAAAGGAGCGAATAGGAAGCTTAAATTGTGATTTTTAATACTAGCCAAAATATCATCTTCATTATCATTAACCAAAACCCCGAGTTGATTAAAAATATCAGCAGATCCAGAACTTGACGAGATTGCTTTATTACCATGTTTAGCAATCTTAACACCGCAAGCAGCTAATACAAAACAAGAGGCAGTTGAAACATTTAAAGTTCCCAATTTATCGCCACCAGTCCCGCAAATATCAATTACCTTATCACCAACATTGACTTTTTTCATTCGCGCCTTAAGAGTCTTAATTGCAGCAGCAAAAACCTCTTTACTATAACCATCCTTATTCACTTGCAGCAAAAACTCTATCGCCTGATCGCCCTTGATTTTACCATCAACTAAATCAGCAAAAGTTGCTTCAAAATTATCTATTGTCATTATATTAACTCCAAGAAATTAGCAATCATTTTATGACCATGTTCACTGGCGATTGATTCAGGGTGGAACTGCACGCCATGAATATTATACTTTTTATGCTTAACGCCCATAATTATCCCATCTTTTGTCCAGGAAGTAATCTCAAGCTCATCTTCTGGGAAGTTTTGCTCATCAATTTTTAAAGAATGATAGCGAGTAACCTTGAATTTCTCTGGTAGATCCTTAAAAACTGACTCTCCTTTATTATAAATAGTGGAGATTTTACCATGCATTGGGTAAGTTTTGATAATCTTACCACCAAAAACCTGACCGATAGCTTGATGACCTAAGCAAACTCCAAAAATTGGATAGTCAGCCTTAAATTCTTTGATGATATCCATAGAGATACCAGCTTCATTTGGCGTACAAGGCCCCGGCGAGATCATAATACCGTCTGGATTGATCTTTTTAATTTCATCCAAGGTAATTTTATCGTTTCTGACCACCTCAACACTGCTCTCACCAGCTTCTAGTAAGTAGTGATAGAGATTATAAGTAAAGCTGTCATAATTATCAATTAATAGAATCATAATTCACAAATAATATATAATGTAATTCTTGTTATACTTATATTATACAAAACTATCAACAAATATCAAGAATTTTCTGTCGCTGCAAATAATTAACAGCTATTTCTACTTTTACCAGTTTTTCACCCAGCCTCTTCCAAGGATCTTTTTGAGCATTTTTTGCAAACTCTACCCTCTAAACTCTACCCTCTCAGTTGCCACTGGGACCCGCCCGGATAGGGTGGGACGGCGAACCATTTCGCCGCGAAAAATGCCGCCACGATCCGCTTTAAGGACAACCCCCTGAATGATAGGAGTGTTTTTTTACTTCTCTAACCTATATATCTAGTATACATCGCTCATTTAGAGAAGTCAAGAAGTATTTTAAAATAAATACATTATCATGTTATTACTCTCTTCTATTAATCCTATTCCACCTATTATACATACTCGTTCCCACATTAACGTCTCTAGGAGAGGGGTCGGGAGGAGTAGAGAGTTTTTTTCGTGCCTGAACTACAACGTCTGGATCTTCGATGATATTAGTCATTACTTGCTTTAAATCACGAAGATTTGCTTTTCCTTCTTGAATTGCTTGATGGAACTTCTCAGTGATTTGCCGTATTGTGATATTTTGTTGCTCTGCCGAATTTGAATAACCTTGAGTAGATGGCAGTTGTGACGACCAGTGATTAACCATAGTTTCTATGTCTTCCTGTTTAAAGCTTGTTAGCTCAGGCACTTGCGGGCAATACATTCGATGTCTTAGAGCTGGTGATACGATAGACCTACCTGCCATTGAGGCTTTATTAGCAGAAGCTATTAGTAAGAAACCTGGTGTTGTTGCTTTTGCGCCAGTTTCAGGATGATGGCCAGTTAATACTGCGTTTAAAGCTTTTTCCAAGCCATCATCGATTGATGAATTTAATTCATCGATTTGTACTATCTTTCCTTGTTCGAAGGCTGCAGTTAATAGCTCGATCTTTTTTTGCGCTGGGATTGAGGCGTCTATTTTGATATGATCTTCGTCGCAGATCATGGCTTCGATGATAGAACTTTTACCAATACCAGAGCCACCTTCTAAGAAGATACCGCCAAGTCCTGCTGCTGTTGGCAACATTCCATCTTGTTGTAATTTTCTGATGGTAAGGCATTTATTTATTTGCTCTTCTATTGGCTTGGTAACTGCAGTGGTGATGTAGGAGTCGGATTTGATTACTGTTGACTCTTGTGCTTTTGCAATTGTTGTTGCTAAGCAATCAAGAGCATAGCCTTGCAATTCACGGACAGTTTCTGCTTGGTTAGTTTTGCCTTCAGCTCGAGCCCTGACATTTACTTGTAAATATTTTAACACGAGACCTTGGCATTCTTCCAAAAATCCTTGCTGTAATTGCTGCTTGGTAGATTCAGGAAGGTTAACCTTATCGAAGATTGCTTCTTTTAATAGTTTTTGATAGATATACTCAGCCTTAAAGTCCTGCATCTCAAATGTTGGAACCTGATAATCAGTAAATAGTTTTTGTTCACTTCTACCGCCGCCATAGGTTATTGGATTGCCAGCAAAAACTACTTTATGTTGCTTGGTTAACGCTATCAGTTGACCATCGTAAAGGATAGTGGCTGGCCAATTATTTGTTGCTGCTGCTCGCAACAATGCTGCAAAAATGGTGTAATGCATATCATCAATATTAGCCTCATCAATGAAGAGAATTTTTTGTTTTGTTGGATCTTTATCTTGCGACCAAGCTGCTAATAATGGTAATTCGTTATAAACTTCTATGCCATTACCCCTATCTTGCTGCAAATCGCGCATCAATGATGATTTACCAACACCTGATGGGCCAGTTAACCTAACTATTGATGAGGATAGTAGATTTATTAGATTTCTCTTTCTTTTTGTTATGAATTCTCTTGCTTCCGCTTCGATTTGACTTAGATCTTTGCCTGCCATGGTGTTTCTTGGCTCTGGATGAGCACCGCGTGGATCGCTTTCTTTTTCCACCACCTGAATAAGGGCTTCATTTCTATATTTAGCAGTAACTTGAACAGCTTCAGCGCCAAGCCAAGCGAATTGCTGCGCTGCTTCTTGTAGACCTATATCCCTTTCTTCATGGATAATGGTAAGGTTTGGATGTTGCGCCATAACTTCTTGTAGGTCTAGCAATAGCCCTTCGGAAGTCTGACCCTTAAGAATTACCTGTCTACCTTTTTCTAGTTCAGCAATTAACTGACTTGTTGTTTTGCTAAATTTAAATTGTCCGTCACCTGTTAGAGTATAATCGATTTTTTCCACTAAATCGGCATAGGAGTAATCTTCGATATCAAGGATGATAGTGCCTGGATTAATTTTTAACGTTTCCAAATGCTGATTGGCGTCGTTGGTTACTATTATTCTAGGTTCTGGTCTTGCAGCTGCTGCTCCTTCTTCTGATAAGGAAGTGATAGCTATCTCACCTAACTGCTCAGATATTGATTCTGGAATTTTAACATTTGGCGCAAACCCTATATTTAGCCTAACGCCATGCTTTTGCGCCTCATTAAATAAGCAATAATATTGCTCTTCAGATAATTGTGATGTTATAAATAGGTCAAGCTTTTTATCTTCGGCTTTAGATTTTAGATTTATCAAACCTGGAGTCTGTGAATAGGCACCATCAACTATTTTCTTATCATGAAGCAAGCGATCGAAGTTTCTGGTGTTAATAATGGTAGCTACGTCATCAACCTGACTAATCAGCTGATTAGTTGTAATTGATTCGATGACTGATGCTTGTGAAAATTGACTAAAGTCAAATGTTTTGGCGGCAAATCTTACTTCTAGCTCTGGCGTAACCTCTATCTGCCTACCCTGATAACTAAAATATCCAAAAGCTTTGGCTTGCTGCAGCTGATATTGCAATTCTACCTTGGCTTCGGCAGAGATATTTTTAAATTCGAAAGAATGCCCACCTTGCAATAAAAGATCAACAAAGCTAGATTGCTGGTATCTTAACTGACCTTGTGATAATTTTATGTCGCCAAATAGTTTTTGACGCCAGTTAGTATAGCCTTCAAAATCAATTACTTCAGTCTTAGGAGTACCAGCAGTAGGATCAAATTCAAAAGATGGCAATTCTAGATTAACATCAGCAGCTAACTCAAACTGTTCTTGGTGACGCGATAAAAATGATTGATCTGTTGGCTCTTTACTAACCAAGCTCACAATTTGAACGCCACTAAGAGATTCGCCTTGTATAGAAGGATTACCGTCTAATACAGTATTTAAAGCAACTTGTTGTTTTAGACTAAAAGCATCCCAATTAACTAATATTAATGATTGACGACCTTGCGCCTTTACTAAAAATTCAGCTAAGAATCCATGCTGACTAATTTGAGGCTTTCTTTGGTCTTGCAAAATAACAGTATTAGTAAAAATATCAATCTTACTTGGACTATCAATATAAAAAACCGCCCTACCCTTATTACGAGCTTCATAAATTAATTTATTAGCCGCTTGTGTAGTTTTACTACCAGTAACTAATAGAGATTTGCCATTGCTAGCTGTTGCAACTCGAGATACTGAATCAACAACCTCGAGCTTGCTGCCAGAAGTAAGGAATTGCTCAATTATTGCTGAGTTAGGGTTGGCATCTTCATCGCCTGCAACAACTTCGCCTAGTTCTGCTATTTTACTATCTTCTTTTTTTTCTTTTTTAACATACATAGACCTGGCAACGGCCGCTATAGCAAAAGTAGATAAGGCCATAAAGAATGCCACAATATGATTTCGATATTGATAAGCCAACTCTTGCAATGAAAGATCTTCTTCTAAGCTATGCGAAACTGAATCAACTTCCTCTCTTGCCTTATAACTATTACTAATTGCAACTGCAACATAATAGAGCGCTATAGGAACAATACAATACGACAACACGACAGGACCTTGATCAATCCGTGATGGCACCCCTTGCCTTAGATCCTTGCTTGAATTAACTAAGTTAGAACTACTACCGCCCAAATCATGATATTGCTTAGCACCATCCAAACCCCCTTCTTCAATAGCAACATGATGATCAATCCGTGATGGCTCCCTTTGACTTAGATCCTCACCTGAAAAAACTAAGTTATATCTCCTACCGCCCAAATCATAATACTGCCAAGTACCATCTAAACCCCTTACTTCAATTGCCACATGATTATTGTCAATACCAACAATACGATAGCTATCCGCAGCAATTCGCTTTACTTTGGCCATATAGTAAAAAGCCTTAACGCGATCGCGACAAGCGCCGCCACCGCTTCGATAAATCGCCTCTAGCCGTTCTTGATTACTATTATATTCGCTTCTAGGGAACTGAATATCGCCTGGATCACTATATTTACTTCCATTATATTCAAGGGTAGCATTAGCAGCTTTAGCGCTTGCATTATCTCTAATCTTCTTATAATCAGCAATTAATTTTTGAAGCTCGTAATAAGGGTAGGGCGGTTTTTTATATTGATAGTCCAAGTAAGATTGATATTTTTACTAATA
>MDTB01207130.1_pt1 | contig 13598 bp, 9 predicted proteins | sample 811161 | NCBI WGS metagenome assembly MDTB01 (sample SAMN05326650, study PRJNA326480) | marine metagenome | isolation source: seawater | place: Mediterranean Sea | collected 2009
TCTCAGGGTTTGCATCACTTAATACTTTGTAGTGATGTACTGCTTTGTTGGGCTCTTCTAACATCGAGTATTTTTGTGCGAGGGTAATTCTTATTTTATAGTTTGCAGGCTCGCTTTCTAGGTAATCTTCTAAAATGCGTAAGGCAGCATCATTTTGACCATTGTTCATCATGGCGTTTGAAATGATGAGAGCTGTCCTGGGTGAAGCAGAATAGTTATAGTATTCCTGCAACTTAGGAATCGCTTTTTCGAAATTTCCCTCAGCATAGTCGATGTGCCCTTCAACATTAGTGTATTCTGGAATCGACTTAGCACTAGGTTCCAGTAATCGAAATATACGTTTTGCTGTTTCTAGATCTCCAGTCAGTATAAGGTAATGAACTCGCATCACCTGAAGTTGGTCCGATTTGGGAAAGCGAACAAGTGCCTTGTCGGTTTCGTACAAAGCTTGTTTAAAGTTACGCTGTTTATCATGAAGCATAATAGGAAATAACCAAGCTTTCATATTCGATGGCGCTAAGCTTTTCCAATTTTTATAAATGTTAAGTGCTTGAGTTTCCTTGCCCTGAAGTAAATAAGCTTCAGCCCAAAGTTGCCAGAGCATATCAGGGGCATTGACCTTTGATTTCACGCGTTCAATGACTTCTATACATTCCGAGATATTTTTTTCGTTTAATAGTGCTTGAGCGAATTTTGAAACCATATTCAAATTTTGAGGTGAATCATCCAGCTTTTGAGCAAATATAGTTAGCGCCTTTTGCGGTTCACCATATTGTTTCTCTAGCAGATAGTATCGGTAGATTATTTCACTAGAACTGCTTTCACCTAACGCTAATTGTCTCTGTAAGGCCAGTGCGTTAGATATTTCACCATTTTGCAAAGCTTGAGTTGTTAGATAGTTTATCGAGTAGATGTTGTTCGGGTCTATTTCAAGGGCTTTATCGAGAGCATTTTGCACTTTTTCGGGTAAATCATTTGCGGCGTAAACAGACGCAGCAATGTTCAATGCTCTGACATTTTTGGGCTGTTCATTTAGCCATGACTCTACAAGTGACTGTGCTTTTTCTACTTCGCCTGCGAAAAGGTAACTCTTAATTAGTGCTTCCCGCGTTAGAGGCTCTTTCTTCAACTCGAAAGCTTGTTCTAAGTCTTCAATGCCGGAAAGATCGTCAATACTTACTTTTAATATTCCGGCTTTAGTTAAGGATTCACTATCGTTTAAATTCCATTCATCAGCTTTTTTCAAGAGACCCTTTACTTCTTCTAGCATCCCTTTTTCGGTGAGTCCTGCGCCCAGTTTGAATAATAATTGAGACTCGTCGATGTCATTAAAAGTTAGTTTTTTGAAGTCTTCAAGGGCTTCTATCGTGTAACCCAAGTTTATTTTTATGTCTGTAAGCATTTTATTTACGGGGTGTTTCACCCCCAAGCTTTCAGCAACGGGTTTCAAATATTCAAATGCTTGCTCGTATTTACCAAGCCTGTAGGCGGCAGTACCGGCATACATTTTTGCTGCTACGTTAAATGGGTCTCGCGCTAGGGTATTGTCTAAGTACTCAATTGTGCTTTGGAAGTTTCCTTTATTGAAAGAGGAAACCCCTTTAAGCAAGTTAATGTAAGCGTGTTCCGGTGATACTTTTAATAGTTCGTTAATAAGTGGTTCTGCTTCATCGTAACGCTGCGTTTTAATATATGCATCAGCAAGCAAGAGCTTACCTTTATTGTCCAAATTAAAAGCTTTGTTGAAAAGCTCGAAACTTTTGACAGCTTCAGGGTAATTTTGCTTAGCAGCGTAAAGCTGTCCTTGCAATAGGCGTGCTTCATGAAAATCTGGGGTGTCTACCAATATATCGTTAACTAATTCTAATGCTTGGTCATCACTATTGGTTTGTCTGAGCGCTATTGCTTTTCCTAGTGATGTAAACTTAGCTGTATCAGATATCTCTGCGGCTTTTTCAAGCTCCAGCTGTGCGTCAGTATTGTTTCCAATTTTAAAATTAGATACCGCGCGATAAACGAATATTTGAGTTTGCAACTCGTCAGGTAAACGCTTTTGATGATGGGAGAGCGTTAAGATAGATTCGTACTTGTCTTGAAAAAACAGTGACTCATATAGCCCTTTAATTGAAGCTAAATTTTCAGGTTGAGCTTCAAGCACCCACTGGTATTCTTTTTCCGCACCAGCATAATGGCCGATATCAAAATAGATTTGTGCAAGCAATAATCTTGCTTCTGGCGAGCTTGGTTGCGCTTGAATTATGTTTTTTAGTTGAATGATTGCTTTGTCACTGTCATTTTGCTCAATCGCATATCTAGCATCTTGCAGCGTGGGAGGAGGAGATAATTTGTCGCAGCCGAGAAGCATTGTTACGCATCCTGCTAAAACCAATGTTTTTTTCATAAGGCATCCTTTTTATTTGTTGTGCAACGAAGCTACTCTTCTTATTTAAAAGCGATGAATTGATCTGCTGTTAAAAGTAATTAAGAAAAAAGAGTATCTCGTGCGTTTCTGTCTACCATGTTGCGAGACGCTATTTTATCTATAATCGTATCTAACAATTCTTTAAAGCCAGGACGGAGAGAGTTTTGCACTTTCATGGGATTTATGAAAAAAGGAGCTCGCTTGCCATGATAATCCACGATAGGGCCTATCTGCTCAAATTCAAGACCTACCAACCTCATGCTTCTTGCTAACCTCGGTTCCACCATGACATAGCAGTGGTGTATATTAAGTTGCATTAATACCGCAGTTGCTGTCAGATATAGTCCTATAGCAATAAACGGAAAACAGCGAAGCTCCTTTTCAGAATACGTGTCTTCGTTAATGCTACCTGTTGCAGCGCCTTCAAATTTATCCATCTGGCGTCGTCTAAACTCGCTTGGTACAGCGAGCCTTGAAATTTCTACGATATCCTCTCTCGCAAAGTTTCTTGGATGTAAAACAGCGTTAGTTATACTATCCTCACAAAACTTTTCGATTGGAAGGGGTTCGTCCGCTGAGCTGGAACGAATTATTCTTACTGTACCGGCAAACCGCTCTCTACCTACATGCTGAATAAGGCAATGAATAGAGTGACTGTCAAACTCGTCAGTTTCTAACTTAAGTTCATTCTCGGGCTCTAATTTTAGTTCCTCTGCATAAACGGTGTGCCTTATCGAAAATGACGCCTCTATGCTTTTTTTTGAGTTTGATACATCAGGCTTAAAAAAAGAGGCAAAATGCGAAGCTATTGTCTCTACGTCATGATTTTTCTTCATTTGGACCTCGTGTACTAACTTTTAACGTTATGACAATACTCATCGAACTCGCCAAGTTCTCTTTTTATAGTCTGCTCAATAATGCCTAAATATTCGTGAAAAGCACGTTTTATTATAGCTAAACTTTCTGCTGAGGGTAATGATGGTTCTAACGTTGAGCTTGGCAGTGATAAATAATCTGTTGCAACACTTGTAACACTTTTTTCGCACATTTCAAAAAAGAAGCGTGCTCGTTTCATATGACTAGCCGACGTTATCAATGTTACGTTATTGGTTGGTAGTTTAGCCAAAATTGCTTTTATTTCGGACTCACTATCGTGGCCCATAGGCACTTCAATTATATGTTTTTTATTTACGCCAAATCGGCTCAAAAATAGTTTTGCGTAATGAGAGTATGCATTTGGCCAATTGCCGAAATTTCCACCTGCAACTATTACCTTGTTTTTTGTATTGTTGTGAATGTCAATTGCTCTTAAAAGCCTGTCTGTAGAACATTTGTTCCACCTACTTTCAAAAGGAATGGTTTCTTCATGTCTATAATTACACGCCATTACGACGATTGTACTCTCCCCCTTAGTGTCAGTATCTTTTACAGTGGTCACATTTTCTAGAGGACGAATGATAATAGTTGCAATTAATGGTTGTGTGAAAACAATCAATAATAGCAAGCTAAGGCCAAATAAAAATTTGGCTTTTACTAAATTGTCATTTCTGAGGTGATAAAGACCTAACGATATCATTAGCAGCGGATAGAGGATAGGTATGGTCAATATGTTGGCTATAGTACTAAACATTTGTAATTTTAGTATTAGACATATATCTTTTTTACCCTTTTCAGAACTAAATCGCCACAGGAAAATTATGTTTCGTACAAAAGTGTTTCTCTTATTGGGATTAATGTTTAGTTTTAATGTTTCCTCATTCGGGCAAGATTTAGTTGGAGTGGTAGCTAAAATTTCTCCAAGCGTTGTTGGGGTTGGTACATTAACGCCAATTAGGGGAAATAATATAGAGCTCAAAGGAACGGGATTTGTTTTCGGTAATGGCACTTATATCGCCACAAATCACCATGTAGTTAGCGAAGAACTGTCTGTAGATATGGTTCAACACCGCGTTGTAATGTCGGGTACGGGTAAAGACTTTGACGTCCATATCGTTGAAGTCGTTGATTTCGATCCTCTGTTCGATCTAGCGATACTCAAGATAAAAGATCAGTCTGTTTCCCTGCCCAGCAACTTTACATTCGCAGACGATAAATTCATCCCAATTGGAACTAAAATAGCGTTCACAGGCTTTCCAATAGGCGCTATTCTTGGGCTATATCCCTCCACCCACATTGGCATAATCGCCGCAATAACACCTGACGCCCTACCTGCTAACTCAGCGAAAGAGTTAAATCCGCAATTAATGGAAAGGTTACGTAAGAAATTTAATATTTATCAATTGGATGCTACTGCTTATCCGGGAAACAGTGGCAGCCCACTATACGATCAAGATACAGGGCAAGTGATTGGCGTTATCAATAAAGTGCTGGCCAGAGAAGGTAGGGAATATGCTCTCAGCGCACCGACAGGAATTTCGTATGCGATTCCTGTAAAACATTTGCGAAATTTAGCCACGAGGAATAACATAGAACTTGAGGAGTAGCCACCTGTCAAAATATTTTACTTATAGAAATGTCGTTACGAATAGATAATTGATATCTATAGGTTTTATTTGTGGAATAGAAATTGCACCTGAAATTGCTAAGGTCGGTGGTCACATTTATTGATTTGGTACTCAGTAGTATCAGTCACTTATAAGGGTAACGAGTTTATTTCTATGGAAAAGTTAACGAGGCGAAAACTATTAAAAGGATCAGTTAAAGCAGCTCCTTTACTTGCTCTTGCCAGCAGTAAATCTGTTTGGGCTACAGGCGGTTGTCCGTCAGTTGCTGCGTCTAATAACTTTTCGGGCGTTACGCACATTTGTCAGGGGTCAAAAGGTTTAACCCCTGGTTTCTTTAAAAATCATGTGCAATGCTGGCCTGCGGCAATATTTGCTGGCTTATTCCTTTTCAAGAACAAAAATTTTGGCGTCGAATGGGACTGGACTATGGGTACCCATGGATTTACAACGAATGCAAATAAGCTTTATGGTTGGTCAAAGGGAATAACCGTAAGCACTGGTAGTGAAAACTTAGGCAGCTACGCAAGTACTTGGAGAGGTTTGCTTGGCGCTCAGACGCCACGCTTTATCCAACATGCAACACCTTGGGAGTCATTGACTAAAAGCTACGAGGGTGGCGAGAAGGAAGAAGAGTTCCATTTTGCGGCGGCAATCCTTAACGCATCCCATGACTTAATAGATTATGGCTACAATGTTGCACAGTTGCTTGATTTTTGCAGAAAAGCCGAAGACTCGAACAGTAAAAGTGCGTTCAACAAGTTCATCGACTCGCTTGTAGGCTTGAACGAACGCGGTGGTGTAGATGCTAAAGCAATTCAAACTCGCTCTGAGGCTGATCTTGTAGAATGTTATTCGAGGCGTGGCGGATGAAATCGAGGTCGGTTTGCTCTTATGTCTGTTACATCCAACTCAAGTTCTCAGGGCGATAGCGCCGATTCTGAAAGTAATCTGGATGCTGATAATTTGCTAGGCGACGCATCAAGCTACCCTTCATTATAGCAATGCAATTAAGCAAGTGGGTTAGCGTCACGTGCTCAGAGTCCATGGTCATTCTATTCCATGAAGGCTCTGGGCAAATGCTTGTTTTCAGGCCTGAAGCCGCACAAAGTATTAAAAGGTTACAAAGCGCTAATGAAACTAAAGATTTCATTCAAGCTGACATGGATGGAGAACTGGTTGCGTGTCTTTCGCGTTATGAGTTTCTAGAATAACAGTCGGAGCAAGCAGTATTTACACGCGCTACATTGGAACACATCCTTATGCCTTTCAAGTCACTGCATTTGATAAAGCGGTAATTGAAAACCTAGGCAGCATATATTCCCACGATATTCTAAGCGAAATGGGTGACGCTGATTTTCATGTTGGGTTAGCGAGGGCCAGAATTGCTGGTATACCCCAGCCATCACGTTGTTTGTTTCATTTGGATGGTTTCAAGCCCTTTACTAAAGCGCCATTAGCTCATGCGCACGCAATGTTAGAGTGGGGAATGAACTGGTGCATATCCGAGTATGCCTCAGATCGGCTAATTCTTCATGCAGCAACAGTTGCGCGAAAGGGGGTTGCTACATTAATTTCTGGTAATTCTGGAAGCGGTAAAAGTACACTGGCTTGTGCTCTTATGTTAGAAGGCTACAGGTTACTTACTGACGAGCTCTCCCTGATTAATTTAAATTCATCAACTGTAACGCCATTCGTTAGGCCGGTGAGTTTGAAAGAGAAATCAATAGAAGTAATCAAAAATCGTTATGCAAACTCCGAGTTTGGAGTCAGTGCTTTCGCGACACATAAAGGCACTGTCAGCCATTGCAAACCTTCCGAAAAAAGTTGGCAGACTAAACTTGATGATGTCCACATTAAACATATTATATTTCCCAAATACAATGCGAGCTGTAAAGAACTGTCTGTTACTGAAATTGCATCGTTAGACGTTTTCAACTTACTAAATGCGCAGTCGTTTAATATTAATATTTTAGGGGTTGAAGCAATTCGCGTTCTGCAAAATCTAAGTGAGTCTTGTGTTGCTTACGGCATAGAATACAATGATTTGAGTTCCGCTGTTGATTTTATTGACGGGCTTTATGAATAGTACGCTTTTATGGTTAATGAGCTTTCTGAAGGGCGAAGACGTTACAACAGAACGCTCGTTAACCGAGTGGTTTAGACTTATAGCCCTGTGTAGACAATTAGGTTTGCTCGCCGTGTTGGCTGATAAAGTCGATAGCAGTAATGTTTGCCCCAAGGTGTGGAAACGAATTAGTACGCATCTAACAAGCGCAAAGTTACAGGTTATAAATCAGCAAAAGTCTGTAAAGTGGCATATTGAAAAGCTAGTTGCAAACAATCCAGATAGTATTCAATTCTTAGCGCTTAAAGGGGCTGCCTACCTTTTCGCAGGAAAAAGTATAGCAGTTGGTCGGACGATGTCTGATGTAGATATACTGGTCACTAAATCATCACTGGATAATGCTGAGTTTTGGCTATTTTTAAATGGTTATGCATCAATTAATAATGATGATTATGATGATTTTTATTATCGTCAATGGATGCATGAGCTTCCTCCATTTGTAAATACCACTGGCGGATTGACGCTTGATCTTCATCATAATCTCCTACCGATAACATCGAAGCGATTTATCGAGCCGCAGTTACTTTTCGACGAAGCGAGTGAAATAGAGCCTAATTTTTTTATACCATGCGACGCTGATTTGATAATTCATTCAGCCGTTCATTTGCTGCAAGACAGTGTGTTTAATAGAACTTTGAGGGATTTAAATGATCTCTATCATCTCATTGAAGCATTAGTGCAGCGCAATAAAAATACGGCTAACCTAATCGAACGAGCCAAAACTTTGAAACTAGAAAAGGACTTGGCAAAAGTGTTCGCTCTTCTTCAATGTATTTTTCAACGTAATCTCTCAACCATAGAATCTGATTTTGTGAAGCAGTGTTTAGGGAAAAGTTTAGTTTGGCGACTAGAGAAGTGCTGCTACATCACAATGTTACAGCAGCCAATACTGGTAGAGTGGACTGTGAAACATCATTTGTCATCATGGATTTTATTTGTTAAAAGCCACTTAATCAAAATGCCGTTAAGCCTTCTAATAAAGCACTCATACGTCAAAACTATTAAAAATATTAAAAGCGTTTGGGAAAGCGACGAGACAAAAAAATGAAAATCTTAGTCACCGGAGCCGCTGGTTTCATAGGAGCGGCTGTATCGCAATACCTTATCAATCGTGGTGACCAAGTTGTCGGGATTGACAACATAAACGATTATTACGATGTGAGTTTAAAGCACGCTCGACTAGACGAGATTAAATCATCAAACGCTGCTGATTTGTTCTCATTCGTTGAAATGGGCGTTGAAGAGCGCGAGAAAATGGCTGCACTCTTTGAAGAACATAAGTTCGACAGAGTAGTGCATTTAGCCGCGCAAGCTGGCGTACGCTATTCCCTCGAAAACCCGAACGCTTATGTCGATTCCAATATCGTCGGTTTTGTTAATATTCTAGAAGGGTGTCGCCATAATAAAGTCGAGCACTTGGTGTATGCGTCATCTAGCTCAGTTTACGGCGCGAATGAAACGATGCCGTTTTCAGAGCAGCATAATGTCGATCATCAGGTAAGCTTGTACGCCGCCTCTAAAAAAGCCAACGAACTAATGGCACACACTTATAGCCATCTGTATAACCTGCCTACAACTGGGTTGCGATTTTTCACCGTGTACGGCCCTTGGGGGCGCCCAGATATGGCGCTTTTCAAGTTCACTAAAGCCATTTTGGAAGGCAAAACAATACAGGTTTACAACTACGGCAATCACCGTCGCGACTTCACCTATATCGATGATATCGTTCAAGGCGTCATTCGCTCGCTTGACAATGTGGCTAAACCGAATGAAAACTGGGATGGTAGCAATCCTGATCCAAGCACGAGTAAGGCGCCATATAAGGTGTATAACATTGGTGCACAAACGCCAGTACATTTGTTGAAGTTCATTGAAACGCTGGAAAGCGCATTAGGGATTGAAGCGAAAAAAGAGCTGCTTCCTATGCAGCCAGGCGATGTGCCAGATACCTATGCTGACGTATCTTCTTTAGTTGCTGATACCGGCTATCAGCCTTCTACTGACGTCGAAACCGGCGTAAAAGCGTTTGTCGATTGGTACCGCAACTTCTACAAAGTGTAAATGAAAGGGCGTCTCGAAGAAATTAAGACACGTCGAATGCACTGCTTCTCATAAATCCCGCACACTTTTTGGGCAGGAATTCCTTGGTAGTGGAATATCCCAGTTCAAAAAGTGTGTTTTTAATTTCTGGCGTTAGCGAAAAGTCTACCGCAGAAACTTCTCCCGTATTGACCACTACCGTATTGTGCCAATACTTTGCATTCACATACTCCCGCGATATCGCCGTCATAAACGTACGAATAAGCATGCCCACATATTGTGGAAGTTGCAGTAAGTTTTTCTTAATGGCTTTTCGCTTTTGCTCCGTGCTTTGAAGTCTAAAACATACCGACGGCGTGCCGTCTCCTCGCCAGTCTTCAAACAGCGCATCTTCAGACAATATCGCACCGTCTACAAGCAAATACTCTTTAAAGGGTTTGAATGAAAATATTAGCGGGATAGACATGGAGTAGCGCACCGCCTCTGATACCTTCATGTCAGGCGTAGCGTGCTTGTTGAATAAAACCGGGCCGCCGCCGTTTACATCTGTGGCGAGTATGTTTAAATCGAGCGGCATGTCGGCAAATACCGCGCCTTCAAGCTGTTCATCTATCCAGTTTTGAAATACATCACCCGAGGAGAGCCCGCCTTCACGTAATAATCTTACAAGTGAGAATTCAGTAAATTGCTTAAAGTCGGTGACAAGCGCCAGCTCTCGCATTTGTTCCACGCTATAACCTTTAGCATAGAGCGAGGCAATAATGGAACCGCCTGATACGCCTACAAGCGTATCAAAGCCAATTTTCATATCATGCAGGGCTTTTATAATGCCTATGTGAGCGCTTAAACGTGTGCCGCCCCCTGAGAAAATAGGAACGATTTGCGTTAAGTCTGAGGTTGATAGGTTATTGGGTATCGCTGCCGAGGCTACCTGCATATGCATACTCCGTTTTATTAAGGCTAAAGCGTATGCAGTTTAATTTTTCATTGAGCACAACCGCGTCGCCTTTTAATAGAAGCTTAGTTGACAGGCTTTATAACGGCAAAATAGCGAAGGGCTTTTCGTTCATCTCTTTAGTCTAAGGTGTTACTGTTTCGCTACATTGTGTGAATAACGCTATTTGGAATGTGTTAATTGTCACAGCGCGAGTTCTAAAAAATTTGATTAATAAAAAAGCCCACTCCTATTTAAATAGCGAGTGAGCTTGATTTGTGTGGTATCAGGAATTTAAGTTTAAAAGGCTAAGCCTAATTACCTGCCAGCTTCGCTTTCATCTCGCGTCGACGGGCGTGCAATAAAGGTTCGGTGTAACCGCTAGGCTGCTCTTTACCTTTGAAGATGAGGTCGCTTGCAGCTAAGAAGCCGATTGAGCTATCTAAATCAGGCGTCATAGGGATATATTCAGGGTCACCTGCGTTTTGCTCATCTACCAGTACCGCCATGCGTGCTAAAGATTCTTTTACCTGATCTACACTTACAATGCCGTGCTCTAACCAGTTTGCGATATGCTGCGATGAAATACGTAAGGTCGCGCGATCTTCCATAAGGCCAACATTGTTGATGTCTGGAACTTTAGAGCAGCCTACACCTTGGTGAACCCAGCGTACAACGTAGCCTAAAATGCCCTGAACGTTATTGTCGATTTCACGCTTTATACTTTCACGTGTAAGCGTTGAGGCATCTTCTAACAAAGGAATAGTGAGTATATCGCTTAACCCATCAAAACTCGCATCTAGCGACTTTTGAACGTCAAACACATTCACGTCGTGATAATGAAGCGCGTGCAGTGTTGCTGCAGTAGGAGAGGGCACCCATGCAGTATTTGCCCCAGCCTTCGGGTGACCAATTTTAGCATCCATCATATTTTGCATTTCATCAGGTATCGGCCACATGCCTTTACCAATTTGCGCTTTACCAGAAAGGCCACAGCGAAGACCTACGGCAACGTTTGCGGTCTCGTAAGCTTTAATCCATGGCATAGCTTTAAGGGCGGCTTTTTCTGCAAACGGCGCGGCAAGCATTGAGGTATGTATTTCATCACCCGTTCTGTCCAAAAAGCCTGTGTTGATGAACACAACCCGCGAGGTTGCTTCAGCGATACACGCTTGTAGATTAACACTCGTACGACGTTCTTCATCCATAATGCCCATTTTAAGGGTGTTGGTGGGAACGTCGATGATAGGCTCGATAGCACCAAATAGCGCATTAGAGAACGCCACTTCTTCAGGCCCATGCATTTTAGGTTTAACAATATAAATACTGCCTTCGCGGCTGTTTTTAAATTTACTATTACCTAAAAGGTCATGCTTTGCGATAAGGGAAGTGATTAAACCATCCATGATCCCTTCTGGTACTTCTTCACCGTCAAAAAGCATGGCGTCGTTGGTCATAAGGTGACCGACGTTTCGAACGAACATTAGGCTTCGGCCAGAAAGAACAAGTTCTCCGTCTTTTAACTGATTCTTTGCAGCGTGTTTAGAGGGCTGATACCTTCTATCGTCATGCATGGCGCGAACAAGTTGCTTACCGCCTTTTGTCATTTCAATGCTGAGCGTGCCTTTCATCAAACCTAACCAGTTGCTGTACACCAAGGTTTTGTCTTCAGCGTCAACAGCGGCAACGGAATCTTCGCAGTCCATAATGGTAGTCAGAGCGGCTTCAACCAGCACGTCTTTTACGTTCGCTGGATCACTCTCGCCAATCGGGTGAGTAGGGTCAATTTGAATTTCAAAGTGCAGGCCATTGTGCGCAAAAAGCAGGCTTGATGGGGCACTGATATCGCCTTGGTATCCTTGCCATTGTTCAGTATTCGCTAGGGTGGTTTCATCGCCATCGGTAAGCGTGATAGCCAGTTTACCCGTATCAATTTTATACTGTGTAACGTCTGCGTGGCTGCCTTTCGCTAGCGGTATCATGTTATCTAGGTAGGTTTTCGCTTTCGCTACTACTTTAGCGCCACGAACAGGGTTATAACTTTTCCCTGCTTCTGCGCCGCCTTCATCGCTTATAACGTCAGTGCCGTACAATGCATCATACAGGCTTCCCCAGCGAGCGTTTACAGCGTTAAGTGCATAGCGAGCATTATTAATAGGTACTACAAGCTGCGGCCCCGCCATAGTAGCAATTTCTGCATCTACGTTTTGTGTGTCGGCGGTAACGTTCGCAGGCTGCTCAACGAGATACCCAATGTTTTTAAGGAAGTCTGTGTATTCGCTACCACCTACCGGGTTCCCAGCTTTGTGGTAGTCATCAATAGCGCGCTGAAGTTGCTCTCGCTTTTCTAGTAGCGCGCGATTTTGAGGTATGAATTTTTCGAAGAGAGCTTCAGCGCCTTGCCAAAACGCCTCTTGGTCGACGCCAGTGCCAGGAAGTGCCTGTTCGTTGATAAAGTTATCGAGTTGTTCGGCAACCTGTAGTCGGCCCTTTGTAATATATCCTTGCATAACTACCTCTATACATTTGTCTGATAACCCAGTGTAGTGTGTATAGAGATAGTTTTTTAATTTATGGTTTGTATTTTTGCCATATATTTAGTGAATGTTTAGCCCGCATTCATTTCGCTGGCCACATCGCTTATCAATCGGCGTAACCAAATGTGGCCTGCGTCGTGGTGAAGTAGGGCACTCCACGCCATTTTTAGGGCTATAGGCGGTATATCAAAAGGTGGCTCTTTAATTACCACATCAGGGTCGTGTTTAAATAAACGGGCAGCTTTACTTGGCAAAGTTGCAATAAGTTTTTGCTTTTTCGCAATTTGAAGGGCTGCGTGATAGTGGCGTGTAAACACACGAATAGCACGTTGCTTTCCAATTTTAGTTAACTCGGCATCAACCCACCCCAGTTTTTGTACTTCATTGGGGTCAATACCCACGCCCACACCAAACCCTGTTTTACTTACCCAAATGTGTTGAGCGCTTAAGTAGCCTTCAAGGTTACATTTTTCAACAAGTGGGTGGTCAGCACTCATTACACAACTGAATGTGTCGTACCAAATCACTTTTTGGTGAAATGACAAGGGAAGTTCCTCGAAGCGGTTAATCGCCATATCCACTTTCCCTTGTTCTACATCGTGGAACGTTACGTCGCTGGGAGTAATAAGATCTAGCGTGATGTTTGGGGCTAAGTCAGCAAGTCTTCCCACTAACTCAAGCAGCAGCGTACTTTCTGCATAATCACTGGTCATAATGCGGAAGGTTCTGTCGCTGGTCAGCGGGTCGAAGTCAGTTTCCGGCTGAATAGAGCTTTCTAGCCGGCTAAGCACGTCGCGAATAATTGGCTGCAGTTCGAGGGCGCGCTTAGTGGGCGTCATCCCGTCGCTAGTGCGAACGAGTAAAGGGTCTTTGAAGAGGTCGCGAAGGCGTTTTAGACCGTTGCTCATTGCAGGCTGTGTAATACTTAGCTGATTTGCCGCTTTTGTCACACTGCCTTCGCGCAACAGCACATCTAAGTACACTAATAAATTCAGGTCGACCTTCGCTATATTCATTATTCTAATGCTCTTTTGAA
>MDTB01043777.1_pt1 | contig 13597 bp, 13 predicted proteins | sample 811161 | NCBI WGS metagenome assembly MDTB01 (sample SAMN05326650, study PRJNA326480) | marine metagenome | isolation source: seawater | place: Mediterranean Sea | collected 2009
ACCCATAGCTACAACCTCATCAGGATTTACAGATTTATTTGGTTCTTTTCCAAAAAAACTTTTAACTTCTTCGATCACCTTTGGCATTCTTGTCATTCCTCCAACAAGTACAATTTCATCGATTTCTCCAGCAGATAGTCCAGCATCCTTAAGAGCAGTACTACACGGAGGAATAGTTCTAGAGATTAAATCTTCAACAAGCGCTTCAAGTTTAGCTCTAGTCATTTTCATGTTTATATGTTTTGGACCGGTTTTATCAGCGGTAATAAATGGCAAGTTTATTTCCGTTTGTGTAGCAGATGATAATTCAATTTTTGCTTTTTCAGCAGCCTCTTTTAATCTTTGAAGTGCAAGTTTATCAGATTTTAAATCAATACCATTCTCTTTTTTAAATTCAGCTAATAAATAATCTACAATAGTATTATCAAAGTCTTCACCACCAAGAAATGTGTCACCATTAGTTGATTTTACCTCAAACACACCATCACCTAATTCAAGTACAGAAACATCAAATGTTCCACCACCTAAATCATATACTGCAATTTTTTTGTTTGTTTTTTTATCTAAGCCATATGCTAGCGATGCTGCAGTTGGCTCATTAATTATTCTTAAAACTTCAAGTCCAGCAATTTTTCCTGCATCTTTAGTAGCTTGTCTTTGAGCATCGTTAAAATAAGCAGGAACCGTAATAACTGCCTGCTTAACTTCTGATCCTAAATATTTTTCAGCAGTTTCTTTCATTTTTTGTAGTGTGAAAGCTGAAATTTGTGATGGAGAATATTTTTGACCTTTTGCTTCTATCCATGCATCACCTTTATCAGAATTTATTATTTTAAATGGTGCAGTCTCAACGTCTTTTTTAACTAATGGGTCATCAAAATTTCTTCCTATCAATCTTTTGACAGCAAATATTGTGTTTTCAGGGTTAGTTACAGCTTGCCTTTTGGCTGGCTGTCCAATTAATTTTTCTCCTTCATCAGTAAATGCAACAACAGAGGGTGTGGTTCTAGCTCCTTCAGCATTTTCTAAAACCTTTGCTTGTGTACCTTCCATTACTGCTACGCATGAATTTGTTGTACCTAGATCTATTCCTATTACTTTGCTCATAATTTTTGTTCTTAATTAATTCTCATATAAGTGTTAATTTGATAACTACAACCACCAAAGAAAATTAAATTTTCTTCTCTTTTTCTTCATTTTCCTCACTTTTTTCAACTTCTTTTGAACTTTCTGAACGCTTTTTCTTTGATACTCCAACTAATGATGGTCTTAGCAACCTATCCTTCATCATAAAACCTTTTTGAATTTCTTGAACAATTGTTCCAGGTTCTTTGCTATCATCTTCGATTTCCATCATTGCTTGATGTAAATTAGGGTCAAGTTTTTTGTCTATTGATTTAATTTCATCAATATTATTTTTTTTAAAAATTGAAATCATGTCGTTATTAATAATTTTAAGGTGTTCCATAACTTTTGTTAAAGCTTCAGAATTTTTCAATTTTTCATCATTTTCTAAAGATATTTTTGACCTTTCAAGATTATCTAATAAATTTAACGCTTCCTTGGCAAAAGAAAAACCTCCATATTCAAATGCATCATCTTTTTCTTTTTCAAACCTTCTTCTTTGATTTTCCATTTCTGCAAAAGTTCTAGTCAGCTTATCTTCAAGTTCTGCAATTTTTTCTTCTGGTCCTAATGAATTCTTTTCTATATCTGCATCTTTGTTTGCATCTACTGTATCTTTTTCTTCATCTACGCTAATGTCATTATTTAAATTTTCTTTTTCCATAAGATTGTATATGGTAAGAAATTCTATAATTTCTAGATGTTAAAAAAAAAAATTACTAACATATTAATAGGGTCCAATAATCAAGGTAAAATTGATGAATTTAGAGATTTATTACCAAAATCTGTAAAAATATCTTCAGTAAAAAAATATAAAATCAGGAGTCCGGCTGAAAATAGAAAAACTTTTAGGGGGAATTCTTTATTAAAGGCGAGATATTTCTCAAAAAAAACTAATAAAATATGTTTAGCTGATGACTCTGGATTAGAAATTAGTATTTTAAATAAAATGCCAGGAATTTATTCAGCAAGATGGGCTGGGAAAAAAAATAATTTTAATACCGCGATTAGAAAAGTTTTTAATAAATTAAATTATAAAGATAAAAATTGGAAAAAAAAAAATATTAAAGCAAGATTTATTTGTGCACTAACAATCTATTGGCCAAATGGTAAATTCATTTCATCTGTTGGAAAAATAGATGGAAGAGTTTCAAATTCAAAAAAAGGAAAATTTGGTTTTGGTTATGATCCTATATTTATTCCTAAAGGCTCAACTTTAACATTTGGTGAAATATCAAGACTAAAAAAGTCTAAAATTGATCATCGTATACAGGCATATAAAAATATTAGAAAATTTTTTTAAAACCTTTTTCATTAGTTTCATAAAAATTTAATACATGGGTTATTTTATTCTTATTAATCTCAAAAATTCCAATCATTCCCTTAAATTTGCTTTTTTTGAGAAAAATTTTGTTATCAATTTCATAGTTATTTTGACTCACCAAATAATATACCAGACCAATCAAGTCGTAACTAATTAAGGATAAATGTGTAGGATTCTCTTTATATAAATTTTCATACTCTTTTATAAAACTTTTTAAATTATCTTGATTAATAGAAGGGAAGTAGATTGGATGTATATTTTTTTCTTTTATCAATTGTTCATCGAACCATTGATTTAAAGTAATAAATTTAACTTTTTTTGTCGATACATCTGAATATAAAAGAGAGGTTGTAATGCTTCTAAGATTTTCATCAAAATCACAAATAATAATTGAGTCAAAGTTTATCTCTCCAATGGTATCTTTTTTTTTTAAATTTTCAATTTTTTTTTCTTTGTTAAAATCATTTGAATTTTCCAGTCTAGCTATTTCATTTTCTAGAGCTTTTCTTCTTTCATCATAATTTGTAAATTCTTTTATTTGATTTGTTATTTTTGTTGGTGTTGCATCATAGTAAAATTTTTTTTTATAATTAATCTTAATATTTTTAATTGCTAAATCTATTTCTTCTCTAAAATCATTTTTTGGTATTAAAATTAGAGTTTTTTTTAAGTTATTTTTTTTTAAAAAAAAATTAATAGTATTTATTTGAGACTCTGCATTAATACCTGAGCTTAAGACATTTTTTGGATTTTTAAAATTTTTATTTGTGAGTGATAAAAAAGTCATTTCACTCCACTTTTCTAAATAAGTTAAGTTATCATTAAAAACTGGCCCAATAACAATCTTGACTCCCTGTGCCTTTAGTTCATTAGCTGAAATCAATGTTTGGTCCGGATTTGAACTTGTGTCTTTTGGAATAACTTCAATAAGTGGATCATTAATTTTATTTATTGCCATTCTTGCAGCCTTAATTATAGATTTTCCTATTTCTGAATTTGGGCCTGTGATTGGAACAAGTAAACCAATTTTAATTTTTTCTGCAGAATATAACACCGAGTTAGAATTTGATAAAAATATAACTATGATTAAAGATAAAATTTTAAGAATTATTTTCATTTTAATGATATTATAGTTGTTTAATATTAATGATTCCACATCCAGATATAAAAAAAACTAAACTAAAATCAGGTCTATACGTGGTTTCAACACCTATTGGAAATTTAAGAGATATTAGTCTTAGATGTTTAGATATACTTAGAGACTGTGATCACATTCTTTGCGAAGATACCAGGGTCGCACAAAAAATATTAAACAAGTATGATATAAAAGGCAAGCTTATCTCCAACCATAAGTTCAATGAGAAAAAAAATTTATCTAAAATTATTGAAATTTTAAAAAAAGATAAATCAGTATCCATAATTTCTGATGCTGGCACACCTTCAGTATCTGATCCGGGAAGTTTAATAATTAATGAGTGCATAAAAAATAATATTAATATTTTCCCTATACCAGGCCCTTCAGCTGTTACAGCCGCTGTATCTATAAGTGGGTTTAGTGAGAAATATTATTTCTATGGTTTTTTTCCCGAAAAAATTAAAAATATAAATAATGATTTAGAGGAGCTGTCTAAAATTGATGCAGCCATAGTTTTTTTTATTTCTCCAAATAAAATAAATAAAAATATAAAATATTTAAAAACATACTTTTCAGGTAGAAAGATTTTAATTTGTAGGGAAATAACAAAAATTTATGAAGAATATACAAGATGTAATATTGATGACTTAAACAATTATGACTCTCCGTTAAAAGGAGAAATTACAATAGTAATCTCAAATAAAAGAAAGTCTGAAAAAAGATCGAATAATTTAGACGAATCAGATAAAAAAATAATACATTCTATGATCAAAAAAAATAGTGTTAAAGATATTGTAAATTTCTTTGATAAATCTCAAAAAAATATTTCTAAAAAAAAAATATACGATTTTTGCATTGAGATAAAAAAATGAAATATAGTTTTTTAAAATTTACATTAATATTTTTATTTTTATTTAGCTGTATTGGCACAAGTAGCAAAGGTTTGTTAGGAACTGGAGTAAGCGTTGCATTTGACCCAAGAACTCTTGGTACTCAAATAGACGATTCAATTATGCAAAAAAATCTTGTAGGAAGATTAACAACATTAAATGCTAGTTACTTTATAAATGTGAAAGCAAAAGTGTTGGATGGTAGAATTTTCTTAACTGGGAAAGTAGACACACCAGAAGAGAAATTAATTATAACAAAAAAAGCTTGGGAAATTAAGGGCACAAGATCAGTTAAAAATGATATAAAAGTAAAAGAAGATTTTAATTTCAAAAGATCTGCAAAGGATATTTTAATAACATCTCAATTAAGAACAGCCATGATAATAAGCAAGGAAATAAGTGCAGCAAATTATCAAATAGATACCTATAAAAAAAAGATTTACGTGTATGGGATAGCAATTACTAATGAAGAAAAAAACCTTGTTATTCAAGAGGCAAAAGAAATTTTAGATGTTGAGGATGTGATTGCTAGCATCCTATTAGTTGAAGACCTAAGGATTCAAAAAAACTAACCAAATATTTTAATTAAAATATGGCTCATTATTGAGTTAACAAGTATAAAAATTAACAAGGCAATCCAGTACATAATTGACACTGCACGGTTTCTCTTTCTTCTTAATAATACAAAATTTTTGTCATCCAGTATTGAAATATCTCTTTTTCCAACGACTGGATAATCATAGCTCCATCTCCAAATAGATTTTCCAAATCTATCATCAAGGTCATTGAAGTATTTGATCCATGCAACTGACCATCTAAAAGCAATATATAAAGCTATTAGAAAAAAAATATTAATTAACATATTGACTATTCAAAAAATTATTTACTGTAATCTATTACTCCTGCTGAATATGCTGCAACTGATGCAAGATCTAAAATTTCTGATGTTGATGATCTTAAAGGGGCAATCTCAATTGCCTGTCCTAGCCCTATCAACAGAGGACCAATAATTTTTGCTCCACCTAAGGTTTTCATAATTTTTTGTGAAATTGCTGCACTATGTTGACCAGGCATGATAAGCACATTGGCTTTTCCTACAACTTCTGAAAATGGATAAAGATCTTTATATTCTTCACTTAATGCAACATCTGGCTGCATATCACCATCAAATTTAAAATCTACTTTCTGATTTTTTAAAATATCAACAGATTCTCTTATATGTTTCGTTCTACTAGTAATAGGTTGTCCAAAAGTTGAATGAGATAAAAATGCGACCTTAGGATCAAAACCAAATAGTCTTACCACTCTAGAAGCAGATATAGCAATTTCTGCGAGTTCCTTAGAGGTAGGATATTCATGTACTGTGGTATCAGCTATAAAAACTGTTTTTCCTTTATTTACAATCATATTCAGACCAAACATGATCTCACCTGGCCTTGCATCGACTACTTTGCAAACCTTTTTTAATGAGGCTGAATATCTTCTTGTATTTCCAGTCACCATAGCATCCGCATCTCCACATTCCACCATACATGAGGCCCAAACAACTCTATCATTTCTTACTAATTTATCACAATCTCTTTCTAGAAGGCCTTCTTTCAAATGAAGCTTTTTAAAAAGAAATTTAAGATATTTTTCTCTTAACAATTTATTTTTTGAATTAATTATTTTAATATCAAAATTTTCACTGTAACCAATTTCTTTTAGTTTTTTTTTAACTATTTTATCTTTAGCTATTAGTATAGGTATTCCAAAACCACTATTTTTAAAAGCTATTGCAGCTTTAAGTGTATTTTCATCTTCTCCGTCTGCAAAAACAATTTTTTTTGGATTTTTCTTAATCTTATTATTTATTCCTTGCATAATAGTTACAGAAGGATCAAGTCTTTGTTTTAATTTTTCTTCATACAATTCAAAGTCGACAATTTTTTTTCTTGCAACTCCAGTCTTAATTGCTGCTTTAGCAACTGCAAGCGGTATTACACTAATCAATCTTGGATCAAATGTGGAGGGGATTATATAATCTTTACCATACTTTGGTCTATCCCCACCCATTGCAGCAGCAACTTCATCAGGAACTCTTTTTTTTGCTAGTTGAGCGATTGCATTTGCAGCAGCAATTTTCATTTCATCATTAATTGTCTTAGCTCTTACATCTAAAGCACCTCTGAAAATATATGGAAAACCAATTAAATTATTAACTTGGTTTGGATAGTCTGATCTACCAGTTGCAATAATTGCATCATTTCTAACTTCTTCCACTTCTTCAGGGGTGATTTCAGGATCAGGATTTGCACAAGCAAATATTATAGGATTTTTTGCCATTTTGCTTATCAATTTTTTTTTTAAAATTCCTTTTGCTGACAAACCCAGAAAGACATCAGCATTTTCTATTGCATCACTAAGAGTTCTCCTGTTAGTTTTTATCGCAAAAGAAGCTTTCCATTTATTTAAATCTTTTCTTTCATTATGAATAACACCCTTGCTATCAATCATTATAATATTATTTTTCGATATACCCAATTTCTTTATCAAGTTAGTACAAGCCATTGCTGATGCACCAGCACCATTTACAACTATTTTAATATTTTTTATCTTTTTTTTTGTTAAATCTATTGCGTTGGTAAGTGCGGCGTATGTTATAATTGCTGTTCCATGCTGGTCATCATGAAATACCGGTATATCAAGAATCTTTTTTAACTTTTCTTCAATTATAAAACAATCTGGAGCTGCAATATCTTCAAGATTTATTCCACCAAAGCTTTTTGAAAAATTTTTTATTGAATTAATTATTTCATATGGGTTTTTTGAATCTATTTCAAGATCAATAGCATCTATATCTGCAAATCTTTTAAATAATACAGCTTTCCCTTCCATAACTGGCTTAGAAGCTATTGCACCAAGATTACCAAGACCAAGAATCGCTGATCCATTACTGATAACAGCAACAAGATTTCCTTTTGATGTGTACTCATAAGCTAGTTCAGGATTTTGATATATAGCTTTCACTGGAGCAGCTACACCGGGAGAGTATGCTAATGCCAAATCTCTTTTAGTTGTCATTGGCTTTGATGAAATAATTTCAATTTTACCAGATTTGCCATTATTATGAAATTCCAAGGCTTCTTTTTCAGAATAATGCTCAACTTTATATTTTTTCATTTTTTATATTTAGGTATACAAATTGGATTAAATTAAGACTAATATGATTTATGAACCTCATTAAGTCAACTGGCACATTTAGTTTGTTTACTATGGTTAGTAGAGTTTTAGGCTATCTAAGAGATCTTCTGATCGCTATTTATCTTGGTTCTGGACCCATAGCTGATGCTTTTTTTGTAGCATTTAGAATACCCAATACTTTTAGAAGATTATTTTCAGAGGGTACGTTTAATGCAGCATTTGTTCCTAGTTATTCTTCAGAATTAACTAAGGGAAAAAAAAAAAGCTAATCAATTCGCAAATAAAATATTTAATTTACTTTTGATTTTTTTAATTATAACTGTTCTTTTAATTGAAGTTTTTATGCCAGGGTTTATTTTTATTTTAGCCCCGGGTTTTGTTGAAAACACTGATAAGTTAGAAATCACAATATTGCTAACAAGAATTACTTTTCCATTTTTACTTTTTGTAAGTCTTTCATCCTTCTTTTCAGCAATTTTAAATTCACATAATAGATTTGCTGTTGCAGCAGCTGCACCAATTATACTCAATATTTTTTTAATCTTAGTTCTTTTTTTTGGACAATATCTTAATGATCAGTTAGTTTTTTATTTATCTTATGCAGTCAGTTTAGCGGGGATTACTCAAACTTTTTTTTTAATTATTTTTGTTAATAGATTTTATAAACCAAAAATAGATTTTAACTTTAAAAATGACAAAAGAGTAAAACTTTTTTTTAAAAAACTTCTTCCAAGCATCTTTTCTTCCGGCGTTACACAAATTAATATTTTAATAGGTACAATTATTGCATCTTTTCAAGCTAGCGCAGTATCATATTTATATTATGCAGATAGAATATATCAAATCAATTTAGCCATTGCTGGCATTGCTATAGGTATAATTATACTTCCTAATCTTAGTAAATATGTAAAATCTAAAAATAATGTAAAAATAAATTTCATACAAAATAAATCTCTTGAATTAAGTATTTTTTTGAGTTTACCAGCAGCTATTTGTTTGTTATTTGGCTCCAAGGAAATTACCTCTGCTTTATTTGGTTACGGATCTTTTGATGAGCAAAGTGTGAACAATTCTGCCTTAGCTCTATTTTATTTTGCTATGGGATTACCTGCATTTTCAATAATTAAAATATTTTCTAGTTTTTTGTTTGCTAGAGATAATACTAAAACTCCATTTTATTTTTCAGTTATATCAGTTTTAATAAATATTTCTTTAAGTGTTTCATTATTTAATCGAGTTGGTTTTGTCATAATTCCTATTTCCACTTCATTAGCATCATGGATAAATGTAATAATGTTATATATGTATATTAGCAATAAAAAATATTTTAGCTTCAGAGATAATTCATTTTTTTTATATATAAAAATTTTTATTTCCACTACTTTAGCTTCAGCTTTTTTTTTAAGTTTAATTAAATTATTTAAAAACAATTTAATATATGAAAGCGATTATAAACTTTTTTTTATAATTATATTAGTTTTACTAACTTTTACGATTTATATTTTAATATCTGCAATTACAAAAGCTTTCAATAAATCTGATATTAAATTAAAGTATTAATCATAATGTCAAAAAAAATTTTCTCAGGTGTTCAACCAACTGGAAATCTACATCTAGGTAATTACCTTGGTGCAATAAAAAATTTTACAAAATTACAAAATGATAAAAATAATAATTGTATTTTTTGTGTTGTAGATCTACATTCGATTACAGTTTATCAAGATCCTAAGATATTAAAAAAGAATGTGCGGGAAACTGTGGCAACTTTTATTGCTTGTGGGATAGACCCTTCTAAAAGTATTATTTTTAATCAATCTTCAGTTTCAGCTCATTCCGAAGCAGCTTGGATGTTGGGGTGCGTTTCAAGGATGGGGTGGTTAAATAGGATGACACAATTTAAAGAGAAAGCTGGAAAAGATAAGGAAAAAGCAAGTGTTGGGCTTTATGTATATCCTGTTTTAATGGCAGCGGATATATTATTGTACGATACAACTCATGTCCCTGTTGGTAACGACCAAAAGCAGCATTTAGAGTTATGTAGAGATATAGCTCAAAAATTTAATAATGATTTTTCTCAAAAAAATTTTTTTAAAGTTCCAGAGCCATTAATCCAAGAAAATTTTTCCAGAATAATGAGCCTTAAAAATGGTTTAAACAAAATGAGCAAATCAGATCCATCAGACGCAAGTCGAATTAATTTAACAGATACGAATGATCAAATAGTTAATAAAATCAAAAAGGCAAAAACTGACAACTTGGCCATGCCAAAATCTACAAGTGAATTAAAAAATAGACCAGAAATAAATAATCTTATTGAGATTTATTGTAGTTTTACTGATGAAAATTTAGAGACATCATTAAAAGAGTTAAGTGGCAGAAGCTTTTTAGATTTGAAGAGTCTTATATCTGATATTTTAGTTGAAAAAATAGGACCAATAGGAAAAAAAATAAATGAATTATTAAAAGATGAGGCACATCTTGATAAAATTCTGGAGGAAGGAAGTGAGAAAGCACACAATATAGCTAATAAAAAAGTTAAAGAACTTAAGAAAATTATTGGTCTAGTATGATAATTTAGCACTTTAATTTTATAAATTAAGTAACTATATTAATGCCATGTACATTCAAACAGAAAAAACTCCAAATCCAAACTCTCTTAAGTTTATACCGGGTAAAATTGTATCTAGTTCTGGCTCATTTGAAGTAACAAAAAAAGACCAAGTAAATAATAATTTAATAAGAAATTTGTTATCCATCAGTGGGATCGAGGGTATATTTTTATCTAAAGATTTTATTTCAATTAATAAAAATGATGAAACATCATGGGAAGATATTAAACATATTGCCATCTCATTAATAAATGAACATTACATATCTGGAAATGAAGTCATTATTGATAAATCCATTAATGAAACATCTATTGATGAAAATCTACCTGAAATTGAAAAACAAATTATTGATTTATTGGAGACGAAAGTTAAGCCAGCAGTTGAGAGAGATGGTGGTGATATTAAATTTAAAGAGTTTAAAAATGGTATTGTAAAAGTGGAACTAAAAGGGAGCTGTTCAGGCTGCCCCAGTTCAACTATGACGTTAAAAAATGGAGTACAAAACCTCCTATCCCATTATATTCCTGAAGTTAAAGCAGTAGAAGCAATTTAATTTTATTTTAACATGATTATATTAAATCTTGCATATAATAAGAAGTTATTTAGATTTTATAAAATTTTAAAAAAAAAAATAAATTTAATGGCTAGATTTGACAAAAATGAGAGTATAACTTTTCAAAAACTCCTAAAGAGTTTTTATAAAACCTGTTTGGCGAGTTTGGTAATTATAGGCTTTTTTTCAATAACGCCAAAAATAATAGATTTCAAAAAGCAACTAGATCTAAATAACTTTGAAGCAGAAAATAAATCTAAACTCATAATAGAAAGAATACTGAATGGTGAAAATTTTGATGAAATTATGGAGGAGAAAAGTGACTCAGATACATCTTTTATATATGATGATGTTTTAGTCGAGGAAACCCCAAGTAATGACGATGAAAGGTTGAACGCCATAGTTCTCCAGGAATTATTTAAAACAATAGATTACAATCTCAAAGATGTAAGAAAAAATAAAATTGTTAAACCTGTCGATTTAAGATTTTTGCCAAGAGAAATTAAAAATATAGAAAACACCAAAGAAAGAAAAAATTTATTTATAAAAATAATTTTACCGTTAATTATTGAGGAAAATGATAAGATTTTAAAGAACAGAAAAATTCTATTCTCTATATTAAACAAAAACTCAAACTCTGAAGCAGAGCTAAAATGGCTTAATGCTAGATTTAAACAGTATGGAGTTAAAAGTAAGGATGTATTATCACTTAAAATTAGAATGGACGTTATTCCAATATCATTAACAATTGCTCAGGCCGCGAAAGAGACTGGCTGGGGTACATCCAGGTTCGCTATTGAAGGAAATGCCTTATTTGGCCAATGGACATATTCAGGAAGTGGTATCAAGCCCCTAAAAGCAAACAGTAATGAAAATCATAAAGTTATGAAATTTCAAATATTAAAAGCATCAGTAAGAGCCTATCATAGGAACTTAAATACTCATAGTAGTTATAAAAAATTTAGAATGAAAAGAGCAGAAGCAAGAGATAACGAGGAAAGTTTAGACAGCATTTTACTCGCTGATTATTTAGATAAGTATGCAGAGACTGGTTTAGAATATACTAAAATTTTAAAAAAAATCATAGTTCAAAACTCTTTAAAAGAATTCGACGATGTAAAACTTTTAAAGAAAAAAAGTAATTCAAAAAAACAAATTTAGTCTTTAATAGTAAACTGTATTCCTAACCATCTCCATCCCTCTTTATCTTGTAGAGAACAATTTACTCTGCCTCTTCTAAAACTGAATTTTTCCTTAAATTTTAATTTTAAACTATTGTCTTCAATTATAGTTAAAGTCTTAGACCATTCCGATCCATCATTCGAATAGCAATTAATTTTTTCAATATTTTTCTGATCATTAAAAAAAACTATTTTCATATCTGGTGGGTTATTTTTATAATTATCTATAAATTTATCTTCAGGTAATATGTTTTGATATTGCAAGGGTAATAGATCAACAAGAAAATTAAATCTTTTTAAATCACCATATTTTTCATTTATAGGAAATCTAGGTAATTCATAATTATCTTTATTTATATCTATAACACCTGAATTTTGACCAAAAGCATATGTAAATTTTTTCTCAATATATTCTTTCTGAACCAAACTATACTCACCAAATGGATAAGAAAAGAAAATGGGATTATAGCCAATTTTTTTCTCAAAAATCTTTGAGGATATATCTATGTCTTTTTTAAAGTCTTCAAATGAAAATTTTACAAGATATTCGTGAGTATGTGAGTGATTTCCAATGAACCCAAAAGAGCTACTTTCAATTTCTTTAATTTGTTCCCAAGTCATATATCCTTTTTTGCCAACAGCTTGCGTTGAAACAAAAAGTATAAAGGGAATTTTTTTCTGTTTTAAGTAAGGCCAAGCATTTTCATAGAATGACGTGAATGCATCATCAATCGTCAATAAAAATTTTTTTTCTTTTTTTGGTTTATGAAAATCTAAATTAAATTTAATTGGGTTATAAAAGTCAAAATTTTTTTCCTTTATTATTTCCATTTGATTTTTAAAATCACTCATATTAATATTTGTTGAAGGATATTTAGTTTCATCAAATCGATGATATATAAGTGAAACTATTCCTTTATCTGATAAATCAATTTTTTGATCACTAGCAGATAGATTTGAAAAAATAAAAATGTTAAAAAGAATTAATATTATGAATTTTTTAATCATTAATGCAGCATCAGATAGGGTTCATTTCTTTTCGTATTATGATAACAAAACATATTCCAAGTCTTTTTTAGCTAGTAAATTAAATTTCGAAAAAATTGTATCCATTTTATTTAAATATTTAAAAAATAATAATATACATTTAAAAAAAATTAATAATATACTTGTAAATCAAGGACCAGGTAGATTTTCTAGTTTAAGAATATCTATTGCCATAGCAAAGGCCATTTCTATAAGTAATTGTATAGATTTTTATGGGTTTAATAACAGAGATTTAAAAGATAATAAGTATGGAAATATCATTAAATTATTTAAAAAGGGAAATTTTACAAAAAATTTGATTAAAATAGAATATTAGAGTTTAATTGTAATATGACAGATTCAATAGAAAAAAAGTGTGAAACTAAAGGGGTAAAACTCACAGAACAAAGAAAAATAATTGCAAAGGTAATGTCAGAGTCAAATGACCATCCAAATGTTGATGAGTTGTATAATAGAGTATCAAAAATTGACTCAAAAATTAGTATAGCTACAGTTTATAGAACGGTTAAACTGTTTGAGGAGTCAGGTATATTAGCTAAACATGAGTTTA
>MDTB01103674.1_pt1 | contig 13597 bp, 11 predicted proteins | sample 811161 | NCBI WGS metagenome assembly MDTB01 (sample SAMN05326650, study PRJNA326480) | marine metagenome | isolation source: seawater | place: Mediterranean Sea | collected 2009
AATGTTCAGCTGGGTATAAAGGAATACTTACCCCAGTTTTTTCTCCAATTTGTCTAGACCACATTCCAGTTGCTAGAACAATATACTCACATTCAATTTTTTGTCCGTTGACAATTACTCCTTCTATTTTTTTATTTTTAATCAAAATTTTTTCTACTGGAGAATCTTCAAAAATTTTTGCCCCCTCACTTCTAGCAGCTTTTGCTAAAAGCTGAGTAATTCCAGATGGGTCTCCTGATCCATCACCTGGCATTAAAATACCTCCTAGCAAATCGTTATTTTCAATTAATGGAACTTTTTCTTTTATTTGATCTTTATTCAAAATTTCTACATTAACGTCAAAAAGTTTAGCAGTGGTTGCTTGCCTTTTTAATTCTTGCCATCTTCCTTCCTCTTGGGCAATTGACATTGCACCATTTAAACGAAGTCCGGCTGAATGATCGACTTTTTGCTCTAAATCTTTATATAAGTCTAATGAATATTTTCTTATTTTAGTTATTGTTGCAGAAGGACCTATCTGACTCACCAATCCTGCTGCATGCCAAGTAGTTCCTGATGTTAGTTTATCTCTTTCTAGAAGGATTACATCTTTCCAACCAAATTTAGCTAAATGATATGCTACTGAACAGCCAATAACTCCTCCGCCTATTACCACAACTTTAGTTGATTTTGGAATTTCTTTACTCATTTTGATGGTATATTTATAATAAAAAATACAAAAAAGCGAACAAGTTTGTTTTATTTTTTTTTAAAACCAGTTAAATTTTTTATATTAAATCTTGAAAATTAATTATTCTAATATTTGTTTTTTCTTCTTGATAAATATTTTTTTTATTTCTGTATTAATATCTATTTCTTTTTTTTGATAATTTTTTTCTCGATTGTTTTCTTTGGAGAAAAATTTCTCTTTCACGTCTTTTTCAACTTTAAAAGGTGTTTCAACAATATTTGTGTTTCCTATACTTTGCGTTAGGTCCTCTATCTTTTTTGTAATATTTGATTTTTCCATTTCAATATTACCAAGTTGTTCTTTCATTATGTCATATCTTTTTTTAGCACTTGAAAGTTCATAACTTAACCTTAAATTTTCTTCCTGATGAAAAATTAATTTTTCTCTTAAATTCTTAAGCTCTTCTGAGTGTACTTTTACATTTTCGGTACTTCTCAATTTAATGAGTTCTGCGTGAAGTTTTTTATTGTTTTCAATTAGTTTACTTTCATTAACTCTGATCGATTTTAATTCGTATTGTAAACTATCATTCATTTCCTTAAGAATTTTTTCCTCATTTTTACTTTCAATCAAAACATCTTTATTCTTAAGTGTATTTAACTCAAATTCTAGATTTCTTTTATTTTTCAATAAATCACTTTCTATTTTCACAAGCCGAGAATTTTCATCTTTAAATTTATTATTGCTCTCAATTAATTTTTGTTTGTCATCGATTAAAATTTTAACTCTTTCGTCTTTTAATATTTGATTTTCTTTAGAATTAATCTTTTCAGCTTCAAGCTTGCTAATCTGTTCTTGATATTTATCATTCATCTCAATGATTATATTCTTATTTTTTGTTAATAAGCTGACTTCTTTCTGAAGTTTTTGATTACTCAAAAAAAGCATTTCTTTATTTTCTTGAATAATCTTAAACTCTCCTTTTAACTTTCTTACTTCATAAGCTAAAGTATTTTTAGTATTTGTTAACATTAGGATATTTTCTTCAACGTTTTTGTTTGCGTCTATCAAATTTTTTTCATTAACTATGAAGGTATCTAATTGAGATTGTATAGTTTTATAATTTTGCTCTAATCTAATATTTTCTTCTTTTGATAAAGTTAGTGAGTTTTTTAGCTCTTCCAGATTTTTCTCAAGTTCTTCATTCTTTTTAATCAACTCATTTTTATTTTCTGTTACAGTATTCAGCTTCTCATTTAATTCCTTAAATTTAAAACTTAAAATTTTTTCATTTTCAATTAGTGTTGAAATTTCATTTTTAAGTTTTTTATTAATTCTTAAATTTTTATATTCAAATTTTCTTAATGTGGAAATTTTTTCTTTTAAATCATTTATTTCCGTTTGCTGATCTAATATAACTTTAATAGTACTTTTTCGAACTTTTTTATTAATAATTTTATAAATCTCATCGATAATTTTTTGATTGTTTTTCTTTTCCTTCTGCTCTGCTAAAGATAATAAAGTATAATTTCTTGAAACACTGTTAGTTTCAACTTTTTTTATTTTTTCTTTTTGGTCTGTTTTTTTCTCTATCCATTCCTCTTTGAGCAACAATGGCTTAACTTCATCGTGATTATTTTTAATAATTTTTGTCTCTATAATTTCATCTTTCTCAATTTTTTTTTGATTATTTTCGGGTAGTTCATTTTTACCTTCAAGAATAGAGTTGGTTGCATCAACAATTTCTTTAATGGAATAAACTTTAATCATGAATCGATTCAACTCACAGTTTTACTCATTTTTTAGTAATTGTCCATAATAAGGATTTTTAAAGTTATTAATCTGACAATAGGGTAGTTTAATAAATTTTATTTATCTATTTTTAACTTCTACATTACTCCTCAAAACTATTGGCAATAATCTAAATGCAAAAAAGTATCTTTTTAGAAAAATAATTGGATAAAAAATTATCCTTGTTAGCCATCCCAAATAAAATTTATCTATTAAATTAACTATTGGCGCTTGTTCACCCGTGAAAAAAGAAATCGCACCACCAGTACATAATATTGTTGTTTTAAACTTTAAATTTGTAATTAAATATAACCCTAAAATTTCTTGAGTCCCTCCTCCTATATTTGTAATTATAAAATTTGGTTTAACCTTATTGATTTTTTTTAATAATTTTTTGTCAATTAACTTTTCAGGATTATACGTGGGGGCTAAATAACTATAAATCTTTTTAATTCCTAATTTAATAAAAAACTTTTTATTAGATTGAGAAACTTTTTTATTTGGATCTATACAAAAAATTGATTTATCATTACTTCTCAAATAAATAAAAAAAAAATTTAGAAACTTATAACCTGAGAATTTATGTACTTTAATGTTTTTAAAAAATCTTAATAATAAAACAAAAAATCCGCTATCAAAAAATACTAAATTCGCTCTTCTCAAGGAATTGTGATATTTAGGGCTATTATCTATTGAAGCTAGTCCTGGTCCTGATGGAAAGACAAATAAACCTTTTTTTTTAATGATTCTATTAAAATCTGAGTTTTTTAAATTGTAAAAATTAATTCCTTTAAACAAAACTTTTTTAATCATAATATTTTAGATAAAGTAAAATTAACACAAATTATAAATATAATTCAAATTTATTTTACAATTTACTTATAGATTTTAAATCAATTTTTAATTAAGTATAAATGAAATAGATCTTATGAAATTTTTATTTGTTTGTACTCATCAAATTCAAAATTTAATCCCCCTGTTTGTTGAACTAGGAAAAAAAGATGAGATAGAATTTAAAGTCATCTATTGGGATAAGGTAGATACTGAGCATTTTGATCCTCTATTTAATCAAAAAATTAATTTTAATATCAATTCTTTTAAGGATTATAATTATCATTATTTTTTTGATAATAAAAAAAATACAGGCGATGTTGGAAAAATATCAAATCAAATTTTAATATCATTTAAATTAATTAAATACCTGCTAAATAAGAAATTTGATGTGATTTTAGTTTATGGATACTATTTTCCTAATTTTTTAGCTTTACTAATTGCTAAAATTTTAGGAAAAAAAACAATAATTAGATCTGTATCTTATAACTTGGGAAAAAGAAGTTTAATTAAGAAATTTATTAGAAGTTGTTACTATAAGTTAATCAATCTTTTTATAGATGAATTTTGGTCTATAGGAAGTTTAAATACAAATTTCTTTATGCATTTTGGAGTTGAAAATAACAAAATCAAACTTATTCCATCTAGTCAAATCAATAAAAAATTTTTATTTAAAAATGATAATGATTTTAATCTTTTAAAAAGAGATATTATCAATAATTATAATGAATTAAAAAATAAAAAAATAATTTTATATCCTGGGAAATTTTTAAAAAAAAAAAGACCGCTCTTCCTCATAGAAGCTTTTTTAAATGCTAAAATTAGTAATGATTGGATTTTAGTATTAGTTGGAGGTGGTGGATTTTATCATACTCAAGTACTTGAATTTATAAACAAAAAAAAGCCAAAAAATATTTTTTATCTTGGCTTTAAAGATTTAAAGGAGATATCAGTATTATACGATTTATCTGAGATTGTAGTTTTGCCCTCAGATTATGGTGAAACTAACGGCAACGTTCTTTTAGAAGCATCTCAATTTAGTTGTTCATTAATTGCGAGTGATCGCGTGGGTATTCATCCAGAAATTATTAGTAACCAAGCTGGTTTAGTATTTGATGCATCAAATAAAAAAGAGCTAACAAAAAAAATAGAGCTATTGACTAATGATGATAATCTTCGTGAAAAATTTAAAAAAAATAATTTGAAATTTAGTAATAAAATTCAGCCTTCTTATGCGGCAAATAAAATTACTGAAATTTTAAAAAGATATGAATTGTAAATTAAATCATTCAATAGAAATTATTGGATCCACTCCTTTAGACTATGATCATTCGGTAGGTTTTCATGATATTAGACCCTTTAATAAAATTAAAAATAATTTCATTCTTTTACACAGATATCCTTTAAAAAGTTTAGGTTTTAAAGAAAATAATAGTGATAAAATAGATATTTGTTTATGGGATTTTGTAAATTCAAAAATTGAAAAAATTGACGAAACTGACACTTACAGTTGGGAACAAGGATCTAGACTGCAATGGTATGATAAAAATAAGATAATTTTCAATAAAATTGATGAGGGAAATGAGTCTTCAGTAATTTACGATATTAATTCTAAAAAAAAAACAAAACTTAATACATGTATTTATTCAATTAACAGGAATGGAGATATCTTAAGTATAAATTACTCTAGATTGTGGAAGTTATGGAAGTCGTATGGTTACAAAAATCTTAAATTGATAAAAGAAGAAAAATCTCAAGAAAAACCGAAAAATGACGGCGTATATCTAATTAGTAAAAATTTTAACAAAAAAATAATTTTTTCTATAGATGATGCTGTTAATTTATGCGGCTTAAATGATATTAAAAAAGATTTTTTTCTTTGCCATCCTACATTTAATTTTGAAGGTGATAAATTTTTGTCTTTACTAAGATATTTTAATGACTCTGGAGCTTTAATTTCTCACTTAATATGTACAAATTTAAATAATGGTGAACATGTCGTATTAGCTAGAGAAAAGGTTTCTCATTTTGAGTGGATAGATAATAATGAAATTATTGTATGGTGTAGAAATTTAAATTCAAAGGTAATTAATTTAAGAAAAAATAGCTTCCTTGAAAAGAATATTTTTCCTTCATTAAGAAAAATTTTAAATTTTTCCAATAAGGGGATAAAAAATAGAATTATGTCAAATAGCTATTATTCAATTGACGTAAAAAAACCATCAAGTATTAAAAAAATTAATGATAATCTACTCAATGAAGATGGACATCCTCAAATATCTCCAAATCGTAGATTTTTAATTACTGATACTTACGCGAATAATAAAGGATATATGAAACTAATATTATTCGATATTTTAAAAAAAAATTCGTATTTAATTGGTGAATTTAAGCTTGCAGAATATTTGACGAATAACAAATTAAAATATGACTTACATCCTAGATGGGATAATTCAGGAAAACTAATTAATATTGACTCATCACATTTAGGTAGCAGACAAAATTTTGTAATTGATATAACTAAATTATTAGAAAAAATTAAATAATTATTAAGATGAAAGTAAATTATTTAGTAAATTACAATGAAGACAAACGTTACAGCATGAATAATTATGTTGATGATTTATGCAAATATCAAAAAGAGTTTACCAACTTTGAAATAAATAAATTTGTCCCAGAAATAAAATCAATTTATAAGATTTTTCCTGACATATGGACTCTTCGATTTTCGAGATTCATCAGTTATTCTAATTTGATAAAAAAGTTACCATACTTCGATGTTACGCATGTTATTGATCACTCTTATGCACACTTAGTAAATAATATTAATAGCAAAGTTAAAATTTTAACTGTTCATGATCTAATTCCTTTAGTTTTTGAGGGAAAAATAAAAACTGACTTATATGATTTAAATAAAAAAGAAATAATTAAAAAGAAATATTTATTTAGATATTCAACAAAATTTTTTAAATATTATGATAAAATTATATCTGTTAGTCAAAATACTAAAAAAGATATTTTAAAATTTACAGATTGTCCTGAATCTAAAATACATGTAATGCATTTAAATATTCCACAAGAAAACTTTAATACTAAAACAATTGATAAAAATTTAATTTGCAAAAAATTTAAAATTCCCTTTAATTCTAAGAAAATTTTAATAAGTGGGAATGGGTTTTATAAAAATCATATTACATCTATTAGGGTATTGGAAGCTCTGTTGAAAAAAGGTCATGATGTTTGTTTGGTTTGGATTGGGCACAAAGGAGAGCTAGAAAATATTCACAATTTCAAATATATTAATAAAATTTATAAAATACCTATTATTGATAAACAGGATTTACCATCAATTTACAAAACTTGTGATATTCTATTATTTCCCTCTTTATATGAAGGAATGGGAATATTGCCTATTGAAGCTATGAAAATAGGTATACCAGTTGTAACTAGTAATACGTCATCAATTCCTGAAATAGTTGGCGATGCAGCTATCCAATGTAACCCAGAAGATGTAAATGAAATAACAAAAAAAATAGTGCATCTTTTGACGAATGATAATTTATATGATCAAAAAGTAAAAGATGGTTTAGAGAGATCAAAGATATTTGATTATGATAAAATGCACAAACAAATAATAAATCTTTATAAAGAAGAGTTATCCAAAAAAATTTAAATTAAATTCCTTAATAATTAATTTTTTATTAAGCCCAGTAAATATGTTTCCTATAAAGTTTTGGTTTTTATAATATTTATGATATTCATTAGGTATACAACAAACCATTTTTATCCATTTATCTTTATCAAAATTATCTAATTTTTCTAATGTCAAGTTATAAGGTTTATTTTTGGAACTAACCATGGATAATAAGCTGTAATCCAAATCTTTGAAAAAATTTATTAAGTTTTGTGAATAATTCTCAATCAAAATTGAGGGCCTATTAGATTGTATAATTTTATTAGCACCATATAATACTTCTAAATCTAATCCATCAACATCAATTTTAATTGCAGTAATATTTGTAAGTTTTTTTTCTAAACAAAATCTATCTAAGGTTATCTGATTAATTTTTTCTGAAGATGTTTTTTCATGATTAAAATTTTTTTGGTAAAATGAATATCCGCTTTTACTATCGATACCAGTTACAATTTTTTCTGAATTACCAACGAAATATTGATAAAATTGAGATTTATTATTATCTTTTTCTAGAATTGAAAAACATTTTTTGCTTGGCTCGAAACCATATATTTTGTTAAAATAATCCTCAAATAATTTGGGATAATATCCAGAATGGCAACCTATATCTAAAAAAATATGATTATTTCTATTTTTTATACTGTCTAAGAACAAATATTCATTTCCCCAATCAGTAAAACATTGAGTAAGATAAACCTCTGAAGCAAAGGGATCCCACTTGTGTATAGTATAATTTTTGGTTGTGATTAATTTGTAAGTAAATTTGTCTTTATTCATTATTTTTAAAATTTTAATTTTTAAAAATTTATAAATAAAATTCAAAATACCTATCTGCTTTATAAAGGTATAATTCATATTAATAAATATTTATAGAAATAGAATTACAATTACAATAAATTATATTAATGTACAAAAATTATGATAAAAATTTTATTTAAATTATTTGGTGTTGGTTTTAATGGTGATTGTGCATTGTATGATAGATATGTTTGGTTAAAAAAAAATTTAGTCTTGTTAAATGAGAATTCTAAACTTTTGGATATTGGATGTGGAAATGGATGGGCGCTTTTTATGGGTCAGAAGTTGGGTTTTAAGAATTCCATAGGTCTATCTTGGGCGCAAAACGACTTAGAAAGAATCAAAAATAGAACAAATAAACTTAAAAATATTGAATTAAGAATTGGTGATGCAAGAAAACTAGACGAATTAAAAATAGAGGAAAAATTTGATGCAGTTATCAATGCAGAAAATATTGAACATATAATTGACTCAGAAAAATTAATAAAAGACATTTCAAATTTATTAAATGATGGTGGTCTTTTATATTTAACTACCCCTAGTATACTTTATAAAAAAATCTATAAAGACAGCGTAGTAAAAAACCCACCTATTGAAGACGGTGGACATGTTATAAGAGGATTTTCAAAAGAAAGATTGGAAAAAATTTGTAATAAGAATAATTTACATATCATATCTGTAGATTATATAGGTGGTAAATTTAGCCGATATTTATTAAATTTTCAAAGAATGATACCTTCTAAAATTTTTTCAAAAATAATTACTATTCCATTATCAATTTTATTTAATTTTTTAGACAGTATTTTTTTCAAAAATAACATAAACAATATATCTATTGCAATTATTGCTGAGAAAATAGAGGTCAAATAACCAATTTTATAAATTAATCAATTTTAAGTGTTTTTTATTATTATCATCAATTCACTACCAGAAAGATCATCTATAAAGTTTTTATTATTTATAATATAGTTATTAATATTATTTAAATTAAATGGACTAGATCCAATATAATATTTTTTATTAGAAAAAAACTTTTGATAAAATTTTTCATCAATTAAATTTGGATGAACCATTCCCCACAATTTTGACCAATTAGGATTATGTTTTTTATGTTCAAGTGATCCATTAGGAGTAATACTTAATAAATAACCATCTTTTTTTAAAATATTTAATGCAAAGTTTAGAGTATCAGCAGGTTTTGGAAGATGCTCCAACACATGTGACATAAAAAAAAAGTCAAATTTATCATTACTATTTTTAATTTTTTTTAATTCTATTGAATCTAAAACGTTTATATCAAGTTTTTTTCTGGCGTAATCTGCTCTTGGAGCAGATATCTCATAACTTAATACATTAAAAAATTTTTTTAATTGATAGCTCCCAAATCCCCACGAACAACCATAATCAAATAATTTGGGCTTAGTGTTTTTTTTATTATTTAGAGTATTCAAAACCTTCAAATATTTTAAGTAATTTTTTTCGTGATTTTCAAAATTTGATTCTACCAGTTTTTTTAATTCTTCGTCATTTGGACAATCAGTAGTAAAACCTTGCTTGTATTCTTTTTGATAAAAACTATTATTTTCATCTATTGATGTCGTCGGTGTTCTATATAATAAAAAACAATTTTTACATCTTTTAAGTGAAGTCACTAAAAATTTAGTTTCTAATTTGTACGAATCATTTGAATTACAAGATGGACAGTTTCCACCTATTTTAAATAGAAATTTTAATAGACTTGTTTTAAAATAAGATAATTTAGTGATATCTATCATTCATAATTTTGAAATTAATTAAAATTACTTTTGCTAATCATTGGCTTTAATATTCTTTTTGGGTAGTGATAAAAAAAGTTATAAAAAAATAAAATTAATTTCTTATATTTTTTTCGTCTGAATTCTTGATTGTTAAACAAAATTTGGTCAACAAAAAGTTTTTTGGGATTTTTAAAATCTAAAATAATATGTAGTCTATCTTCTTCACCTGAATTTACTACTTGATGTGGAAACGAATAATCTCCATACCAAAGCTCACCGGGTTGCCACCTGTATTCTTGGTGGCATAAATTACCATAACATTTGTTATTAACTTTCAATGGAATATGTAATCTACAATTTCCGTGGTCTAAGCTTTCATCCCAATCTCTGTGCCAAGTAATTTTCTTTTTTTTTTCTTAATGTAGAGAACCTGATTCTTCTTGGTTTAGTATCAAATTTACTTAGTAAGTTTTTTATTAAAGAGTGAGTGTAAGGAAAATCTTTTATTATTTCTGTAGGGATAGTATCCATATCGTTATTTTTCGCAACAGATCGGGACTTGCCATCTTCAGAATACAGAGATATCACATCCCATCCACCAGTATTATCTATGTCTGGATGTTTAGCGAGTTGATTATTTTTTATCCATTGATCATACTCATTTAATACTTTTTTTGAGTCGCAACTAAAATCTAATTTGTAGACAAAATTTAGTGAAAGAAAATTAGAAACAAGTTGCCATGGCCAAAACATAAAATTAAAAAATAAATTATATAAGTTTAAATAATATCATAATTTATGTCATTATTAATTAAATATTTTGACCATAAATAGAAATCGGATTGTTGAAAATTGTTTAATTTACTTATTTTAACATGAATTTGTTTAGATAGTTCAATTTGTCTTTTGCAAAATTCATATTTTATAAAAGATGGCTTAAATATTCCTTTTTTTGGGGAAATATTATTAAAATCAAGTTCTTCATTTAGATACTTTCTGATAGATAATTTATTGATTAATTTAGAATAATCATAATCTAGAACTTTTCTTTTTTCGTAATGATCAATAAGTTTTTCATTGAGGAATGGGAAAAATACTCTTGATCTTTCATCACACGCATTGACATATAAAATAGATTTATTAATTGCACAACCAAAGTCATAATGAATTCCTCTTTGTAATGCTCTTTTTGTTATTTCATCATTAAATTTAGTATATTTTTTGTAGTAAGAAACCTGTTTAAAATAATTGTGTAATTTGATATTTGAACCTGGAAAATTTGCCATATAATCTGGTCTAAATAAATCACCCCATTTTCCTAATTTATTCATAAAATTAATTGAAAAAAATTTATGCATGTTAAATTTTATAAAAAATTTTTGAAAAAACATTTTCTGTAGCTCTCTTTTTCCAGGTAAATGACCCATGTAGGCATCATTGCCCATACCATCAATAAAAACAGATTCTTTAAAACTAATTTTGTTTTTTAAATTAATATCTAATAATAATAACACAGATAATCCAGCAGGATCTAAAACTGGCTCTTTTATTTTTTTGAATATTTCTTCAAAGTTTAAATATTCTAATTCATGATTAGCAAAATAAACCTTTATTTTAAGTTTTTCAGCAAGATCTAAAATCAGTTTTTTGTCTATATTATCTTTTGCTAAGGAATAATAAAACCCATTTATATTATTTTGTTTCATCCTAGATGCAATAAAGGTCGAGTCTTTTCCACCTGAAAAAAATAAAATTGGCTGCTTATTGAATTTATTTATTTCTAATAATCCCTCATCGAATATATCTATCCAGTCTGAGTAAATCATATCATTAGTGTTTTTTGGAAATTGATTCTTGTTATTATAAGTATTAATAATTTTATTTTCTAATTCATTACACTTTATATATTCATCATTATATTTCCATTTAACAACAGAATTATCAAATTTTGCAAATCTATTTTGTAATATTTCTGAAAGAATATTTAAGTCTACCTGTTTTGTATTTAAAACATATTTCATACAAAGTAGTTAAATTATAATTTTTTTATGTTTCTTTTTTTTTAAGTTTCCTTAAATAAAATAACATTATCATAAAGCTAATAAAAAAATAAGAAATAAAATGAACTCCAGGACCTCTTATGAGAGTGTACATATAAATAATATAAAAAAAATAATTTATAGAAAAAAATTTAAACAATAATTCATCCTCTATTACAAGAATTGATTTAAACATTAAACTTCCTATTAAAAGAATAAGGTAATGATAAATAAAAACACCAATTAATCCAAGATTATAAGTAGATTCCATAAAAACTGCCACAAACAAAGTGCTTGAGTGTATGCCCTGCATATAATTTAATTCAGAAATATTTTGTATAGGTTTATCTGGAAAAAAAAATCTAGGTTTAAAAATATTTGCAAATTGGGTGAAAATATTTCCACCTATTTCTTTTTGATCATCAGTCAAAGCATCCATAATAGAAAAGTAATCATAAATATTGTGAGTTGGATTTAATTTATATCGGGTCTCAGAGAAATAATTAATAAGATTGGTTAATTTAAGTTCCTGAACAAAATCAACAAAATTTCTAGTATTAGAGCCTTTATAAATATCAGCTAATAATAACATAATTAATATTAAAAATACAGATGTTATTATAAAGTTTATATTTTTTTTAAAATCTATTTTAAATTTCTTATCTATTAATATAGTTACAAAGAATATAATTGGTACTAACAAATACCCAGTTCTGTTAAACATTATAGATGTGTAAAAAAGAAATGATATTACAAAAAGTATTATTGGAATTAATTTTTTACTTGAGGTGAGATAATATAGTCCTGATAATATAACTGGGATAATAAAAAAAAGACTTTTTACAATATACTGTAAAGCGCTTCCAAATAAACCATAGATTCCTAACAGAATAATTGCAAACAAAGCTAAAATATATTTAAACAAATAAGGGTTTTCAACCTTTTTGAATTTTTTTTCAAAAAGAAGATCATTTTTTTTTGGCACATTGAAAAAGATTGCTATTATGCCAGAAATTACAACACAATAAAAAAAATATAATTTTTCGTCGTAAAATAAACTTTCATCAAACAAAAACACATTAAAAATTTGAGTAAACGTTAAAATCCAACATACTAATAAATAAAATTGTACATGATTAAATATAGAGCCATTTTTTTTTAAATTTAAAAAAAATAATAAAAGATAACTAAAAACTACTAAAACTAAACCAACATATGAATCAATTAAAAAAATTATAAAGCATAAAAAAATATAAATTAGATAAATGAATAGATTACTTTTTTGCATTATTTTTTTTGAGAAATACAAATATTTCAGATACCATAAATGAAGGTAAAACTTTATGAAAAAAAGAAATTAAATTAAATAAATATTTATTACCTGCGAAATAGGATGGGTGGGAAGCATACAGATAACTATAATTTTTATATGATAAAAAATTTTTTTTTATATCTGTCAAAGTATTTAAATTAAATTTTGTTGGAAAAATATCCTTTTCCACTCTATCTGGTTGAATAAATTTTAGTATTTTTGAGTGCAACTTATTATTAAATATTCTTGCAAATATAGAAACATATTTATATTTATGAGGTGTTCTCGCACAAAACACTCCACCTGGTTTCAAAACTCTATCAATTTCGGATGTGAATTCAATATCATTTTCTATGTGCTCAAGCACCCAGTCAGCAATGATTACATCTATGGTATTATCCTCAAGTGGAATTTTATTTGAAGACATGACAATATTTTTATGAGTCGAAGGATTTTGCATAACAATATTGTCAATATCTGCTCCGATTAAACTACCAACTTTATTTTTAATATCTCTAACATCTCTTCTGTATGAACAATTATCTAATGAATGCCAGGAGCCTCTGCCAGCACCTAAATCTAAAACTTTATCTGTATTTTTGATAAATGAATTAATTCTACCATAAAATTCAATAGTTCCATCTAACTCATGATAACTGCCAAGTAGATTATCACCTGGATTAAATTTTTTGTTCAAATGCATTA
>MDTB01145884.1_pt1 | contig 13597 bp, 10 predicted proteins | sample 811161 | NCBI WGS metagenome assembly MDTB01 (sample SAMN05326650, study PRJNA326480) | marine metagenome | isolation source: seawater | place: Mediterranean Sea | collected 2009
ATGCTGGAATAAATAGTTCAGTAGGCGATTGGAATTTCATTTTAGAAGCTGAAACTAATTCGCTTGATTTTGAAAAATTAAATAAGACTCTGGAAGGGAAAAGCTATCTAACTAAAAATATTTATTTAAAAAATGATAATAAATATTATGCTAGTGGAGATTTTTCTCTTTTTGGAACGTTTCGTGAAAAGACAAATAATGGTTCTCTTGGAGAAATATTAGTTAATAATTCTTATGGTTTATTATATGATTTGGAAACATTTAAGAATGAAAATAATACTTACGTAACCAGAAATCTCTCTATAGGTTATGGACAATATGAATCTCCTTCGAGGATTAATTCTAAAAATCTTATTTCAAAACAGAGATCAAATTTGTCTTTAAAACAAAAAAATGAATATGTTTTATGGCAACCTTCATTAGAAGAATTTTTTTTAACTGAAGACTATAAATATAGTCCTTCAATAATAAATAAAGGCTTGTTTTGGATCCTTGAAGGTAATGCCGATTTCTTAAGATATGAGGATGGTAATAAACAAGACATTATCTTAATCAAAACTGGACCTAAAATTGTCTTAGGATCCTTTAAGAAAGATTATCTTGATTATACAGAAATACAACTATATCCTAGATTTAAAATAAATAATGGTGAGAGTCCTTTCAGTTTTGACCAGGCTGTAGATAGTAGCGTTGTTGAATTTTATATTAAGCAAAGATTATATAAAGCTTTAGCCGTCGAGTTTTCTGGGGAATTTAATTTAGAAAAAGATAATTCCAATGATAAATTTATTAATCCCAACATTGAGATTTCATGGAACAGAAGAGCTTATAATATAGGCCTATTTTATAATTTAGATAGTGAGGAAGGTGGTATAAATTTTGATATATATTCCTTTAATTTTAGTGGCCTTGGTAGGAAATTTAAGTAATTTAATTAACATCTTTAAAATATTTATAGCTTTATGAGAAAAATTTCCTTCTTAATAAAATTTAGATTAGTTTTAAAACTATAAATTTCATAAATAATCTTAAAAGTAAAGTTTTGGATAAACTTGATAGTTTAATTTTCAAAAAATAAAATTTTTTAATATTATTATGAAACTATTATTTATTTAGTTTTTATTTTAGATTTAAGAATAATATTTTTAACTTTTTCATAAGGTTTTTTAAAGAGTAAACATTTGCCTATTATCTCATCTTTGATAGATCTATTTTAGAGCTTATTTTTTGTAATCATTGTTTTGAAATTCTTTGCATCTCAGATATAAGTATCAGAATTTATCTCTTAGTAGATTTGATTTCTATTTCTTTGTTTCTCTTTAGCTGAATAAGAAAAAGCCAAGCATATAAGCAATTGATTACTTATATATTTTTCAGTTATTATAAAAATTTTTAATTTCATACATTCAGAAACTAGGCAATTGTATTTTCTTCAATTAGGTTTAGAAACCTATATGGATAATCTTTAATATATTTTTTTTAAAAATAGATTTGCTGCTTCTTAAGAATGTGAAACAGCCTCTGAATTATTTGAACTTCTTAAAAGTTTCATAATACATTTTATGATCTTTTAATTAGTTTCTATATATTTTCTTGGATTAATTTGAGAATTTTTTTAATCTTAATAAGATCACAAGTAATTATTAGGAAATTAATTATTTTTTATCTATAGTAATGTAAATATTATTTCGTTTATTTTTGAATTTAAAATTAAAAATTATTGCATTGTATAAATCTTCTCAAATTAGATATCTTATTTCGGGTTCTATATTTACTGTTATTGGACCATCTCTTTTTATATTAACTTCATCTATTGTTAATCCTAGATATGCAATTCTTATTTCAGAAATAATTACTCATTTTTTAAGATTTAACATGATAACCTTATGGGTCTTTCAAACAAAAATAAATAATAGTTCACGTAGAGCTTATATAAAAGCTACAATTCCCCTTTTTATAATAAATTTTTTTATTGTAAATATATTTATAAGCTTCTTGGGGACAATTCGTACAGCACTAATTACTGCATTTTTTTCTGCAACTATTGGATACTTATGGAATAAATATTGCTATAGGAAAACATCAAAAAACAAAAAGTAATAAATCAATGGATTGATCTGTTAATACCCAAAAATTATAAAGAATATTTTTTTAATATACTAAGAGAAATGATCTGGGGGTAAATTAGATTACTTGCATAGCTATAAATTTATCAATTTTCAAAATTAATTTTAATAAACTTTGAATGCGACCTCTACGCCTTTTTAAATTTACATTTTTTCTATTATTTAAAACTTTTCATTATATTTTTTTAGTTAAGGAATTTATAAAAAATATATTCAAAATAATTAAGTTTTGGCCTTGGTTAATTGTTTATCCTTCAAAAGTGTTAATAAATTAAAAATTACTTCAATAGAAATTAAAATGATGCATATCGTTCTTATTGGAACCGCTAAATCCTTAGAATATAAAAATCCCCAAAGTCTCAAATAACTTATTGTTACGGCAAATGAAGCTATTGATAATTTACTAATAATTGATTCATTCAAAACTATTAATAAGGCAAAAGCAGGAATTAACCTTACAAGATGATAATCAAAACTTGGATTTGCTAGTAATAAGGAAGACGAAATTGCCAAGAAGAATATTTTTGAGGCTACATACTGAGTAAAATCGAAGTTATTAGATTCAAAAGACTTTTGAATAATATTTTGATTATTTTTTTTTGATTTTATTAAATAAAAAATGAATATTATTAATAAGATTCCAATAAATAAATATAAAAAAGGGAACTTTGAATTAAGGTATTCTAAATTTATAATTCCAGATTGCAAATCATGACTATAGTCAGTAACTCTTATAAATAAAGACTTGTTTAATTTATAAGTAGCTAAGAGCGACTTATAACTTGTTAGGTATATCACAAAAAAATAATTCAATGAGATATACGCAATTCCATATTTACCATATTTGAATATTCTCGGTAAAAAAAGAACAGCTGTTAATGGAATTAGCTGAAACTGAGAGGTAGCTGCAATTGCTATAAATATTGTCATCTTTAAATATTTTTTCTCGCCCAAATACATTGCTGATAAAGAGACCATTAATGCTGCAAAAATAGAGCTAGATCCTCTTTGAGCGGCATATAGAATTGGGAATGAAAAGAATATTCCAATAAGATAAATATTAAATTTATTTTCCGTAAATAAAATATCTTTGCGATTAATAGTTAAATTTTTTGAAAAAATTCTTAAAGTAACATAGCAAGTTGCTAGCGCCAATGATAAAAAAATTGCATGATGAAATGTATCTATTACTAAATTGTTTTGATTTTTTGAATATGAACCAAGTAAAGGCAAGCTATTGAAAATTTTTATAAATCCATATGTACTTGGACCATAAAAAGATGGTGGTAAAATACCCTCCCATTTTGAACCAATAAATTGCCATGGGTTGTTTAATTCGCTCAATAAAACTGTAACCTTCCAATCACTAAAGAGATGAAACTTGTTGAATAAAAGAGGAAAAAAATCAGTATCTGCTGAGCGATTCCTAGCATTCTTTACCCACCATATAAATAAAGTTGCAATAGAAGGTATAGAGTAAAAATTTAGAAAAGTTCTTATATTATTTTTCTGCAATGTATTTTTTATTGTTTGTAAATAATATATCATTTGTTAAAATAATATTTATATCCATTTTGAAAAAATTCAGATAGATTCTTTTAATATTTAAAAAATATTCATTTTTTACTAAAGCTTATGAATATATTAATAATTGGAGGAACAGGATTTATTGGATCCTATGTTGTGAAGGAAGCAATAAAAAGGGGACATGAAGTTTTTGTTATTAAAAGGAGTAAAGATTCAAAATTCGTTGTCCCAATTAATAAAAAAATAAATACTATAGTCAGTACATTTTCAGAGATAAGCCCATCAAGTCTTAAAGATTATTGTATTGATGTTATTATTCACCTAGCTGCTGCTGGTGTGAGTCCAAAAAAAGTTTCATGGGAAGAATTAATAGATGTAAATATAAAATTCCCTTTAAAAATTGCAAGAATTGCGAAAGAACTTGGAGTAAAAAGACTTGTAGTATCAGGAACAAGTCATGAGTATGGCGAAACCTCAAATAAATTTCATAAGATTCCTCCCGAAGCCCCTTTAGAACCTTTAAATCCATATGGTTCGAGTAAGGCTGCTTCTTATCATCTCTTAAAAAGTTATGCGATTGAAAATCAAATGGAATTATTCTACGGAAGAATTTTTTGTGCATATGGTTTTGGTCAGTACAAAAAAAATTTTTGGCCATCTCTATACGATGCAGCGATTAAAAATGAAAATTTCTCCATGACAGACGGTTTACAAATTACAGATTTTATTAGAGTTGAAGATGCAGCATTTTATATATTAGAAGGAGCATCCAGAAAGGATTTACTTAAAGGTCGACCTCTTGTAGTAAATATTGGATCAGGAGTAGCAATCTCTTTAAAGGAATTTGCACAAGCAGAATGGGATAAATTTTCAAAAAATGGAAAATTACAGGTTGGGATAATTCCTCATAGAGGTGATGTTATGATGAGATGCGTACCAAGTTTGATTGATTTAAAAAGAAAATCTTAATTTATCAAAATGAAAGTTTTAATAACTGGTGGCTGTGGTTTTTTAGGGTCTAATTTAGCAGCTGCTCTTATAGAAAAAAATAATAAAGTCATAATATTAGACTCACTTTTTAGAAGCGGTTCACAAAATAATTTAAATTGGTTACTTTCTAAAGCTAAAGATAATCAAATCTCATATATTCAAGGAGATTTAGCTAATCAAGAATTAGTAGCTAATGTTTTTAGAAGATATGCCCCTTTTGATTTTATTTGTCATGTAGGAGGACAAGTAGCTATGACTACCTCATTAACTGATCCTTTAAGAGATCTTAAGACAAATGTAATTGGAACTTTTAATATTCTTGAAGCTGCGAGAAAGTACTCACCTGAAGCGCTAATTGCTTATAGCAGTACCAATAAGGTATATGGTGATTTAGAACATTTAAATTATCAAGAGTCTGAAAAAAGATATTATCTTGAAGATTATTTAAATGGCCTAGATGAATCATTAACGTTAGATTTTTCTACACCATATGGTTGCTCTAAAGGGTCAGCTGATCAGTATGTAAGAGATTGGTCAAGAGTTTATGGTTTGAAAACTGTTGTTTTTAGACACTCTTCAATTTATGGAGGAAGACAATATGCTTCTTATGATCAAGGATGGATAGGTTGGTTCTGCAAAAAAGCACTTGAGCAAAAAGAACAGTTTTTAGAAAAAAAATTAATAGAGCCTTTTACAATTTCAGGAACTGGGAAGCAAGTTAGAGATGTCCTTCATTCTGAAGATTTAATAAATTTATATTTAACTGCCTATAAATATAAAGAAAAAGTAAGTGGTCAAATTTTTAATATTGGAGGTGGTATAAATAATTCTTTAAGTATTTTAGAATTATTGGACTTTTTAGCAAAAGAGGTCGGTATTCCTAGTTTAAATTATGAACATATTGAAAGAAGAACAAGTGATCAAGATTTTTTTGTAGCAAATATAGAAAAAGTAAAAAGAATAATAAATTGGGAACCAAAATTAACTTATCAAGAGGGAATTAAAAAGATGTTAGTTTGGATTAAATCCTGTGCATAATAAAATTAAATTTATTTACTGAGTAAAATTTGTTTTAATTGCTAATGTTATTATTATTTAATTGTAAATTAAATTGTTTTGAGAAAACTTATTGCTATATGTATTCCCTGTTTTAATGAACAGGATAATATTATTGAATTATACAAAAGACTTAAAAATACTCTTGCCAAGAAGACGGAATATGATTACTCAATTTTGTTTGCAGATAATTGCTCCACGGATAAAACATTAGATTTAATAAAAAATTTAATTAAAGAAGATAATAGAGTAGGTCTAATTAAAAATGTATCAAATTTTGGATTTGTAAGATCTTCTGCAAATGCTCTTTTAGCCCCTGACGCAGATGCCAATATCTTCTTGATGGCTGATTTGCAAGATCCTCCTGAATTAATTTTGGATTTAATAGATGAATGGGCTTTAGGCCGTAAACAAGTTATCTTCGCTACGAGAAAATCTAGTAGGGAGAATAAATTATTATTTTTCTGCAAGAAATTTTATTATTTCATGTTATCTTGGTTATCTAATTATCCAATGGTTAGGGATACTACTGGATTTGGTATTTACGATAAAGTAGTGATTCAAGCATTACGTAAATCTATAGATTCATACCCTTACATTAAAGGTTTAGTCTGCGCTATTGGTTTTAATTGGTCAACTATTAGCTATGTTAGTGCTGACAGAAGAGCTGGTAGAAGTAGTGCTAAATTATCATTTCTAATTGATTTTGGAGTTCTTGGTATAGTTACCGCATCAAGAAAACCGATGCGAATAATTACATTAACTGGAACTTTAATTGGGGTATTTTCTTTAGTCTTTTCATTTTTAGTATTAATAACCAAGTTTTTATATTGGGATAGTTTTCAATTTGGTATTGCAATGTTATCAACCTCATTACTATTTCTTTCTGGAATGATACTTTTTTCTTTAGGGGTCATAGGCGAATATGTTGGTTTTATTAATCAGAGAGCATTAAAATTGCCGTTGGTAATCGAATCAGAAAGAATTAATGTAAATAATTAATTTCTGCATTGTATAAAACTGGAACAATTTTAAAAACTTTTTTCGGATAAATTTATTTCTTTAAGATTAATATTCTTTGGAGGTTCTCATACGTTAATTGATCCTTTTATCTACTTAATTATTGAGTTTTTTATTAACAAGTTTTTACCTGAATTTTGAACTAAAAATTATTAAATATTTTTTATATTCATATAAAATAAAAATATGCGTAAATTTTTACAATAATTTTAAATGCTAGAATAACCCTTAAATGACAATAATTTGATGAGAATTGTTTTTAGTGATGAAAAAAATATAAATCATCTGATAAATATTTTATCTGTTGTTTCATTCTTATCATTCTTATTTATAAGTTTTCATCACTCTTTTTTAATTTTTAGCTTTACTGAGGGTTGGTATTCAAGTTGGGCTTCTGCAAATACTTTTTCTGAAATTTATTCTTCAGGTTTTCCCTTCCCCCCTATCTACATAACTCTATATAAATCAATATTAAATTTATTTGATTTTTTTTCAATAGATCCTTATTTTGGACTTCGCCTGGTTGGGGCATCTATATCATTTATAAATCTCTGGATTATTTTTAGAATTGCAACGAATTTAGGAAGTAAAAAAAATTTTTCTTTATTAATTTCAAGTTGTTCTCTTATTATATTCAGTTCAATGGAAGCTTTCGTTAATTATGATTATACGCCTTTCTTAGGCATCATAATGAGCGCATTAGCATTGTTGATTACCGAAAAAGAAAGAAAAATTTACTTCCTAAGAATTAATTTTTTCCCCTATTTAATCAATATTATTAATTCATTATTACTAATCGCTTTAATAGGAACAAAACAGAGCGCAATTCCTATAGCTTTATTATTTATTTTGGTTTTTAGCTTTACTAGAAGAAATAAATTAGAAAGGATAAATTTTTTATTAACATGGGTAATTTTTTTAATCTTTTATGTACTTTATTTTGTAAATAGTATTGGTTATGAACAATTTTTAGATATTTATACAAATGCAGAATACAAAGGAGGAGCAGACAAAATAATTAAAAGGGCACCAAAAATACTTGTTGAATCTTCTTTAAAACTTAGTCCAGGATCGTTTTTGGGAATTTTTAAAGAATCAATTTTTTTCTTAATTGTTTTTTTGCCTGTGGCTATTATTTCTCTAAATACTTTAAAAATATATAAAGGCAAGAGATATTGGTTAATTGTTTTAATAAGTTCCCTTCTTACACTATTTGGATTATTTTTAATCCCGCAAGTTACTAATGATACTACTGCAATTATTAAAAATATTAGGGAATCGGGTGTTGTGTTTTTAATATTTTCAACTCTACTGGGAGCATCAACCTTCATCTGGTATCCAAATTTAGAAAACTATAAAAAGAAACAAATTCTCTGGCTTGTAACTTTTCTTTCTAGCATTATCTTTACTAATGTTATGTCAGGAGGAACAGGAGCTTTTGATAGCTTTTTATTAATTCCAGTTTTTGCTATTTTGATTAATAAATTAATAGATGAATTTAAAATATACGAAAATTCTGATCAATTCATGAATACCAAAAAAAATATTTTCTCAATATTTGGTAAAGTTTTTAATTTTCATGATTACAAGCATATTGAATACTTTTTCAATAAAGTATATTTTATAATCATAAATTTTTTAAAACTTTTTTTTTCTGGGATAATTGCTTGTATTTCTTTTTCAGGTATGGCGGATATTTATGCTAAAGGATATACATGGTGGGGAATGGTTGAGAAAAGTGAAAATGAATTTGTTTTTGACAAATTAATGTTTTTCACTAATCCAACCAAAAATAAAATTCCGGGATCATTTTTTATGACATATGATCAAAGAAAGTATACTGATAGAAGCCTCGAAATAATAGATAATTATTCAAATATTAATAATATTTTGGCTTTTCCAAATATACCTTACTTTTATGAAGCCTCTTCTAAAGATTCATTTGCAGGAACACCTTTAAATTGGATAGATGTTACAAGTTTAAAATCTTCTAAAAAACAAAAAAATGAATGGAATCAAAATAAACCAGAGATAATTATTTTTAATCTTATGCATTCGGATGTTTTTAATATTCAGGTCAGGGCATTTAGTGATGAAAATCAAGGTGAACATTCTTTTAAATATATAAATTCAAAGATTTTAGATGAAATAATAAAAGGTAATTATATTATTGTAGATTCCTATCTTGCTTCAAATACTGGCTATGGATTATTTACGCTCGTAAGAAAAGATATTTTTGAAAAAAATAATCCTAAATCAGATATTAATTATTCAAAAAAACAATCAGATATGATAAATACTAAATTAGAAATTAATGAAGATATTTTAAGTAAGGGTTTTTCTTATTCAACGATGGTTTGTATGGATAAAAATGAAAATTATGCAGAAGAATTACAGTTTGATTTATTTAAAAAAAATAATATTGATTGTAAAAATTCCAGTCGAGTTAATCTTTCAGAAGAAAAACCTCTTGTTGAAGAATATTCTCTAAATAGGTTTAATAAGAAAACTACTGATATAAGTAGAATCAATAATTTATATATGGAAAGCTTAAAAGATAATAAATTCGCTAACAATTTAGTTGTATTCACATATTTATTTTCTTTTTTCAATTATTAAAAATGATTGAATTAATATAGAATTAAATCATTTTTAAATAGAATATTTAATGATATATTGCTTTTTGTTTTACTTTCTTCTTAATAGGTTTTAATCTTGACAACATTTGTCCCTGCCTATCAAGAACTATGGATATTAAAATACAAAATCCAGAATTAAATATTAGCATCAATATTAATATAGTAGCTATTCCAGGTCCTAAGCTATTCCAATATAATAATTTTCTGAAGAGTGTTATTAGAATAAGTAGAAAACTAACAATTGTTAATATGAATGCAAAAAAACCTGCAAAACTTGGAATTCTGGTAGTATTCCTGATTATTGTTTTCAAAGCTTCTTTTGTATAATCTATTAGGTTATAAGATGAGTTGCCTTCATTCCTCTCAGCGTGAAAATATTTAAATGACTTGATTTTGTTGGTTTTGGTTGGAAGAAGTATTCTTAAAGTAGGTTCTTCAAAATTGTTATCATTAAGTTTATTAATTAAACTTCTTGAATATAATCCAAAGCCACTATATCTAGAATTGAATTTTATAAGACCAAAAATCTTCAAGATTGAATAATAAATACCTCTTGTATACCACATGAAAATATTTTCTTTTTGGTGAGACTTTATTCCAATTGCTGCTTCAAAACCATCTTCAAATGCCTCTGCAAATTTAAGTATTAAACTTGGAGGTTCCTGTAAATCTGCTGCAATTAAGCAAACAACATCTCCAGAACTTTTAAAGAGACCTTCAAGAGGAGATAAAATAGGTCCATAATTTTGATCATTTACATAGAGTTTAACATTATTATCTTTTTCTCTAATTGAAAGAACTCTTTTTACGGTACTGTCGTCGCTGCAATTATCAATTATTAAGTATTCATAATCATCATATTTTGGGAACCTTTTTTTTAATTCATAAAATGCTTTTATACTTTCCTGATAATGTTTTTTTATATTTAATTCCTCCCGAAAAGTTGGAACTACAAAACTAATCTTCATACCAATCTAAATAATTAAAAAATATATAATGTTTTATAAATAATAACATCTTAATTAAATATAAAAAGTTCAGATTTCTTATTTACTTATATCCAATTATAGATTTTGAAAAATTAAAAATAATTTTTCAAAATTTTTTAAGAAATATCTTTCATTGTTTCCTTTATTTGTGCAGCAAGTGTTTTGGGTTCGATATCATAATTTTTTAATAAATTTATGAAATTTTTTGTATCACAAGAATAATTATTTTCCTTTAGTTTAAAGTCAATATTTTGCTGAAATTTTGGTAAATAATACATCTTAGTAATGTAAGTTGCTAGTTCAATTAAATTCAGAGTAATCGATGCAGCATTAATTCGGAGGCCTGATAAATTGATTTTTTTATCATCATTAAGCCAATTTATGCCTAACTTAGCTATGTCTGATGCAAATCCATAACTTCTTATTACATTATTTTTTGATTTAATGATTATTGACTTATTGCATTTTGCATTTAATAAAAAATTACCAAAAGCAAATAAGTTTGGATCTTTCATAAATCTACCAGAAAGAGCAAATATCCTCATTACTATTGAGTTTGCTATTGAAGATAATATTTTTTCTTCGCTATATTTTAAAAATTCATATGGGCTGTCAATAACATCATTTTTTTTGGGAATTTTATTGTCAAACATTCTAGCTGCGCCTGAAGATATTATTACTATTTCAGAATTTTTTGAACATTTTAATAATTCTGCAACGGAAGAAGTAATACTTTTATTTATATCAATGTAATTCTCAATTCCGTACTTACTAATCTTTTCTCTTGTAAGAAACGCTGTATGAATTATTTTGAGGTTATTTTTATTTTCTATATATTCATTTATTGATTTAAGAGGAAATATAGGAATGCTGATTTGATTTCCTAAATATGCTGTACTTTTTATTACTGTTTTCTTGCTCCCAAATGCTAAAACACTTTTATTAAATAATTCGGCAGGATAGATATTCTGTAGTTCATGAAGAAAATTTCTACCTACCCAACCTGTTGCTCCAGTAATAATAAAAAGTCCTTTTTTGGGATAATTAGAATTCATTCTTTAAGAAATCTCTCTAAATCAGATGGTTTATTTATTGTGTGCATATTATTAAAATTTATATTATTACCATAACCATAAGAAGCATATATAAATTCAAAACAACTTTCTTTGGTAGCAAAATAATCTGATATTGTATCACCAACAAAATATTTTTTAATTTTTTTCCGTGTATTTAGATCTAAATACCTTAGGTAATTATTTTTAGACTTTAACCCCCCTTTAGACCAGCCCTTTATAAAGATACTAGATTTATCTGGACAAAAATATTCTTCAAAAAATTTGTTTAATTTAAAAAATTCAATTGATTTACAAGTAATATTAAAAGGTTTATTAGTTAAAATAAATAAGTCATTATCATTTTTAAGAAGCCTAAGAACCTCTATCATTTTAGGATATATTTTATAGTACTTATAACCTTCATTATCATGGTGAAGTCTAAATTCCTTTATTATTTCGGGTATTATTTGATCATTAATATTTGAGTTTATTACTGATTTAAGATAACTTTTTAAAGGTGGCCCTATATGATTTTTAAATTCTTTCTTAGGTATTAAAGTTAGATTATATTTTTGGCAAGCATAATTTAGCGAATAATAAATACCTTCTAGACTATTGAATATAGTCCCATCAAGATCAAAACAAAAAATTGACATTATATGTTTTAATCTATTTACCTCTATCTAGAATAAAGTTTCTCAAAGATTGGTTCTCTTGATACGGTCCATCAACATCCTCAATTGTCAACTGTTGGTCTATATCAACATCCTTTATTAACTTTTCCCCATTAATTATTTCTCTACAGGATAGCTGACCTTTATGTAGTGGAATTGCCAAATAAAAATCTTCGTCGAAAGATTCTGAAGAAAAAACGTAACCTTTTTTTAATGCTTTTTTTGAATAAACTCCTCTTACTAATTCATCAAGATATTTTCTTTCTTTGGACGAAACATTACGTCTAGATGATGTTGAACCTCCAGACATCTCTCTAGCCTTATGAAAAGCCCTAAACCATGTATCAATTTGATGAGGTAAAGAGCAATATTTTGAAACGGACACATCCTCGTAATCTATATCTATATGTCTTTCCCATGTCCTTGCACCCTTGCCATAACTTAATAGCATAGAATTCTCCCAATCAGTCATCTCATGTGTGGAGAAGCCAATTACATGATTTGGATACCTATTTTTCAAATAATCTATTTGATTTAATTCTAACTCTGAATCTTCAGATGGATAAAGTGATACACAGTGGTTTATCGCAAGAGGAATATTTCTATGTTCAAAAAACTTAACGCAGTCATCAATATTTTTTTCAGTTGCCCCCCCAGTCGATATTATTACTGGCTTTTTTAAAGAAGCAATCTTTTCAAGCAATGGCCAAGTGGCTATATCAGAACTGGCTACTTTGATAATGGGCAAATCAAATGTACCGCATAGTTGAACTGATGCTTCATCAAAAGGAGTTGCCATTGGTACACAACCGCAATTTACTACTTCATCAATTAAATTTTTAAATTCATCTATGGATAATTTAGTGGCTTCAGTCTTCTTAATATATCTTGATTCGGTAAAACCTTTAAATGAAGGATGTATAAATGAATCAACATCCCTAAATTGGAGTTTTATAGCAACCTTTACTGAGTTAACTCTTGCTACTGTTGCAAAATCTCTTACTATTTTTAGACCTCTCTCTAGATTGCCCCAATGATTATTTGCTAATTCGAGAACAAAAAGATTTTCGAAGATCACCCTATCATTTTGAGAAATCATAATTTATCTTTATATAATCTTAATGGCTACCTATTCTAACATATCTAATAAAATATTTTTTTGATTAACTTTCATTATAGGATTATGAGAGAAAGTACAAATAGTGAGTTCAAAAATTTTATAAGATAAAAACTATTAATTTTTATCTTCTAAACATTTAATAAGTGAATTTGGAACTTTTTCTCTGCTTAATATCAAGGAATAACGAAAAGAGTAAGTTTCTTTTAAAAATTCGATTGCTTTGGTTGATATACCTCCAAGATCTCCACAAATTGTGACTCTCATTTTTGAATTTTTTATGAGATTATTATCAATTAAATCAATGATTTTTAAATATTGATTTAACCATAAGCAAATCAGTTTAATTGGAGAATAAGAAGAAACTTTTTTAATAGAAGTATAGACATTATTTAAATATTTAG
>MDTB01002079.1_pt1 | contig 13596 bp, 17 predicted proteins | sample 811161 | NCBI WGS metagenome assembly MDTB01 (sample SAMN05326650, study PRJNA326480) | marine metagenome | isolation source: seawater | place: Mediterranean Sea | collected 2009
TATATCTAATATTTGCCTCACTAGATTTTTCTTCAGAATCAATTTTTTCTATCGGCTTATGCGCCTCTTTATGCTTGTAACAATATCCAAGATTTCGATATTCCATTGTCCCACAATTTATTGCAGCACATCTTCGTTGATTCACAGGTAATGATAGACTAACTACACTATCAAATTATTGCCGGATATTATTTTAACATATATTAACTGCAACATCTTATGGATAGAAGTATTGAAGATGCTGAAATTCTTTCTATTGTAGATAAAAATGATGTCGTGATAGGTGAAAAAAGACGCGATGAAATTCATAATTTAAACCTGTTTCATCGTTCAATCCATGTTTTAATCTTTAATTCATATGGAGAAATATTTCTTCAACAAAGAGGATTACTAAAGCGAGAAAGCCCCGGTCTTTGGGCTTCTTCTGTGTCGGGGCACGTCGATGCTGGAGAATCATATGATGTTGCATGCTTACGAGAAATAGAGGAAGAAGTCCAAATTAAGATCACTAAAGTACCTAAAAAATTATTCAAGTTATCTCCATCAAAGTTAACTGCAAATGAGTTTAGTTGGGTTTATTATTTAGAAACAGATGAGAAATTAACTCCCAATTTATCAGAAATAGAAAGGGGACAATGGCACTCAAAAAATTCCCTAAATGATTTTATCACTAATAATCCAGACGAGGTTGCAGACTTATTTATCCACATATGGGAAAAATATTGTAATTTGATATAGTATTCTTAATTCATTATCTCAATTACAGGTTCTACAATAACAGTATAGGATATAATGGTCCATACAATCTCATAATCTTCATCAGAATCTACGATATCGCCAACTATTGGTGCTGGTGGTGAACTGATATCAGCAGTTACTGTTGCAGCCCAAGTCCCTCTTCCAAATCCATTATCTGTCCATTGATTACGTATTTCTTGTTCAGTAGTATCGCTTTGTGTAATATTATCTCCGGTATAATTTGACGTTACATCCCATCTCATAGTTACTCCAGAATTTCCTCCGCCATTACAAGTTCCTTGCTCACTTTGATCTTCGAAATCTCCTTGATTAACTCCACTAACATCACTAACTACTTCCATACCATCTGTAAAACCGGGTCCTGGATCATCATTATCCATACAAGAGATTGATAATTCAACATATGCAATATTTATTTCACTCATTACGTCAAAGAATGTATCATAAGCCTCATCATCTGCAAGATTAATAGTTTCAGATAGGGTTTCTGTTGTCTCTTCAAATGATACCATCCATTCTCCTTTGATCCCATTTCCACTGCCTAACATTTCATCATCGATTAGTGCCGGAATTACTGCAAAATATGAAGGAAATGCAATCATGAATATGATACTCCACATCAGCATAGTTCTCTTTCGAGAAGTATTCACTAAGTCTTCAAAGTCCATTGTATTACATTAACCGGTTAGGTCACTCGCATTTCAAATCCTCTGTTACCAGTGCAAGTATTACTAAAAATTAGATTTCATATCCCATTTTGTTATATCTATTCCTTCTTTTTTTAACTGAGACTTTGATTTATAAAATTCTGGTTGGAAATAACCAATCATAGATCTTTCTCCAAAACTCCATTTCCAAGGACATCTTTCAAATCTTGAAACCCATTGATTTAGAATTTTAGTCCATATTTCTCCATCAATCTCAATAGGAATTTCAAACGATACTTTAGTTATTTTTCCAGCTGAACCAGGAGTATGAGACCAGACCCTCATCGAGAATCCTTTTGCTTCTCCATCTTCTACACTTATCCCCAATACTCTTGCCATTTTGCTTATCGGCATCACTATGGCCCATCTATTAACCATCTTAGCTTCTTCAAGCCTACGCATTTTCCAATTATTATGTTCTCCGATTTCTCTAATCGCTCTTATAGCATCAGTAGGTGTTACACTGACTGGTATTTCGACTAATCGACTCGACATCATCAAGAATCCCTCTAGGCCCTCGCCCATAGCGTCATCGCGTATCGTTAATTATCGCTTTTACTTATCCGAAGAGAGAACCGAGACCTTCGAAACCACCGGCTTCTTCCTCAGGTTCTTCTTCTGCAGCTGCGGCAGGAGCTTCAGCAGCATCTCCGCCACCAGAGGCAGCAGGGGCAGCAGCAGAAGCAGCTGGTGCAGCTATAGCAGTAGCCATAGCTTCACCGATATCAACAGATCCAAGGGATGCAACTAGAGCCTTTACACGGCCCTTATCAGCATCCACGCCAGCAGCAGTTAATACTCCGCTAACACTTTTTTCGTCAATTTCCTTTTCAGCAGAGTGCAGTAACATTGCAGCATATACATATTCCATTTTTTTCACCTTTTATTTTAACCGAAGAGATCGCCAAGTCCACCGAACCCAGCTTCTTCCTCTTCCTCTTCTTCCTCTTCAGCTGCAGGAGTTCCTGCATCCGCTTCAGTCGTTTCCGAGGCTACGACAACAGCACTTGAAACAGCACCTAGTGCTGCTGTCAATCCTTCATCAAGTGCTGAGGAATCTAATTGGCTTGCAAGAGCCATCATACGCGCATTTGCACGCATTACAAATAATTCTGCAGTTTTATCATTTACAATACCAGCTTCAACTGCCACTGATAATGCTTCACTGCTAGCTTTCGCCAATAATACTGGCGTAGTTGCTGTAGAGAACCAATGTGCATTACACGCTAAGTTGAATGCTCGAGATGTTGCTACAGAGATATCATCTCTAAGTCCATCTAGGTCAAGATCCAAATCATCTGCAGGTAATAATAATCCTTCTTCCATAGCTCCAATTAAAATAAGTCCTATTTCGATAGGATTTATTCCAAGTTTAGCTAACATCATACCCAAATCAGCAGACATTGGTTCTCCTGCAGAAACAACCTTAGTTTCTTTAGGTATTGCTATCTTACCTTTGTCTATTTTTGCAGGAATTCCTACAGCATTGAATTCTCCAACTAGAGGTCCAGGTGCAAATTCTGTCGGACCTGCTGGAACAATAATATCTTCAGGTGCCAACTCTCCTTCTTTTGCAGCACGACCCTGACGTGTCTTCTTTAATTCATCAAATAATTGATATGCATTCAGACTTTCACTTTGAACAAAACAAGGCTGTGCAGCACCTTCAAACAGTACTTCTAACTCATCAACAGATCGTCCAGATTGTATCCAAGCAAGTCTCATTAATGTCTTCTTTGCCATAGTCATAGTGACAATACCCTTTAGTGAGCTGCGCATATCTAGCATATTCTTTGCAGGAACACCTCCAATGTCTATAATTCCAACAACTCCTGGGCCGTTAATAATCTCGGCAAGTTCACTAACCCTGCCTTCTTTCCAAGATGCTACTTTAGGAATCATGAGTTTGCTACCTCCACTTTAATCGAAGGTCCCATAGATGTCTTAATGTAACAAGTTCTGATATTTTTATCTCCACGATCTAATCTACCAATTACTCTCTTCCATATTGCCAGAGCATTAGCTGTTAATTCTTCATTAGATTGTTTACGAGTTCCTATTGCGGTGTGGAATGTAATTTTATCTCTAGAACGAACAACTGCAGTATCTTTCAATCCTCCAGCTATCATTGCTGGATCAACTGGTGGAGGCACAGGCCTGGGCATTTTTCCACGCGGTCCAAGAACTACTCCGAGAAATCTACCTACAGTTCCCATATGTGGAATTTCGGACAAAAAGAAATCATATCTATTGGCCATTTTTCTGGCTGCTTGACGCTTACCACCCAAATCTTCAATTGTTGATGGATCAATAATTTCTAGCCCAGCGGCTCTAGCTTTTGCTGCCATTTCACCTCCAGCAAACATTGCAATTTTTGGCTCCTTGCCTCTTCCGGAAGGAAGTCTTACTTCTTCTTGAATTCTATTAGCTGGATTTTTCAAATCAATATCTTTCAAAGTGAAAGACATCTCTAAAGTTTCTATGAAATTTCGTTCTGGAGCACCTTCTAGTGCTTGTTGAATTGCTGCTTGTAAATTATTTTCCATTCTCTCACCTCTGCGGTCAACGAAGTTTCCTTCTACCGCAATTCGTGTTTGATTCAACTAAAATGCTCGCTAAATCTCCCCTCACTCATTGCACTCAATGCTTCTTTTGGTCGCATTCCTTCTACACTAACTCTCATAGATACGCACGTTCCCATTACTTCACGGCAACGCGCATACAAAGTAGAACCAGTCAAACGATCTTTTTGTTTCTCTGCTATCTGCTTAACTTGATCCATTGTCAAGTTCTCAGTAGAAGCTTCCCAAGATCCATTACACTTCTTAACGCCAAGTGTCTGATTCACCACATGGGGTGTTTCATTTCTATCTGACATCCGTGTAACCTCCTGTATTTGTGTCTCGCCGACCTACTTACCCTATTTGATATTGATGTTGATCAAATTTATCTATTTCTCCGTGTTATTCAACTCTTTGTGTAACTCTAACTTGATCTGCTCTGACGGTCAGTGCAACAGGTACAGCAGCTTCGAATAACTCAACTGTGACTTCTTCTTTCGATTCAGTAACACGTATTACACGTGCATTTTGTCCTCTAAATGCTCCTCCAACAATTTCACATAGGCTACCTTCTTCAATTCCAGAGGTTGCAGCCTTGGGCTCTAAGTAAGGTAATACATCTTCAAGTGGCGATTCACCTGGTAATACCTTTCTACAATTCTTAAGGGGAGTAACTCCTATTCCAACTCTTCCAATTAACTTTTCAACATGATGTAAAGCAGATGCTTCGACAAAAATATATCCTCTCATGAAATGTGGATTTAGTACTCCAAATATTTCATCTTGAATATCTAGTAATGAACCAGTTCCAGAAAGTCTTGCTCGAATTTCTTTAGCAACATTTTGTTCTTGACCTATTGAAGTTTTTAGAATGTAAAGATAAGATGCAACATCTCCATACATTTCTGTTAGCTTTGGTGTTGAATATTCTTTTTCTTTGATTCTTCCAGGATCTACCCATTCACTATTTTTGTATAGTGTACTGGGAACTACATTATTTGTTTTACAGATACATAGAATGGGAGTAACATCATTTAATCTATTGCCATATTCCAATCCACGTGCAGTACCTGTACGTACGAATTCAAAATCTTCTTGCGATATTCCTGTGCACTCTTCAACTCTTTTTGCAACGGAGTCTAAGTCTTCAGGATTTCCTAATCCATAAATTCCATCCCATGCTCCTGGAAAATCAGAAACTCCATCAGCTCTCTGCATCAAGAGTACTTTTTCTTCATTTCTTAGATAAACTGTGAATGACTCAGACATATTTTACACCTCATGCTCCTGTTAACCAATCAAAAAATACCGGAAAAACGTTATTCATCATCGCTTGAACTACGAAACCAAATAATCCTAAAATGAACATACCAATTCCGCAAACAATCATAGTTTGCCTGAATTGAGCTTTTGTTGGCTTACGTGCCATCTTCAAGATTCTTGCATATGACCCGGTTTGTAAACTCCTAACTCTGCTCTCGATATCGTCCTGAACATCCTGAACTTTCTCTTCGAATTTACTAACTTTAGAATTTTCGACACTCATCGTTCTCCCTCAAATCGGCCAAGCGTCCAACCAATTCCATTTAAGGGCGACGGGAAGGTACGTCCAACAGATATTGTATATTTAATCAAAATTAAGAGATAAACTCAACAGTTCTACTACGTAAATTTCTCATCTGAGTATGCATTGAAGCGCCATGTATTTGGTCACTTTTTACACCTGTTAAAACTAATAGAACTCTGATATTATTACCTAATGATTCATCAGTTGTAACTCCCCAAATAATTTTCGCATAAGTATTAATTTTCTTACGAATTATATTTGCGCATTTTTCTGCTTCTCCAAGGGTTAAACCAGGTCCTCCAACCACATTTATCAAAGCACCTCTAGCATCTGAAATATCCATATCAAGTAATGGATTTTCTATAGCCTCATTAGTTGCAATCTCAGATGTTTCACCTTCACCAAGACCAATCACACCGATGCCTCCTCCATTGCTGAGTACGGATTTCAAATCTTGGAAATCAAGGTTGACAATTCCTTCTCTAGATATCATTTCTGATACTCCAGATATACTTCTAACTAATAGTTCATCAGCAACACGAAATGCAGCATCCAGAGGTAATTGTTTAACAGCATCAATTTCCAATAACCTTTCATTAGGAAGTACTATTACGGTATCTGCAGTTTCTTTTAACCTCTCTAATCCCCAATCAGCATTTTGTTTCCTAAGCGATCCTTCTGATATGAATGGATAACTAACTACAGCAATAGTTAGGGCACCTGCTTGCTTAGCTAATCGGGATATTACAGGGGCGGATCCTGTACCAGATCCACCCCCAAGCCCTGCGGTTATGAACGCAAGGTCACAGCCTTCGACTTCAGCCTTCAATATTCTTTCAGACTCATATGCTGCTTGTTCTCCCTTTTCTGGATCGCCACCTGCCCCCCTGCCACGGGCCGTGCGACCAATTAGAATTTTATTTTCTACGGCAACTTTCAACAAATGTTGCGCATCTGTATTTATTGCCATACCTCTTACGTATTCATCATCAAATAATGATTCAGCCTCTAATCTTGCAACTGCATTACTTCCAGCACCTCCACATCCAAAGACTCTAATCTTTGGTTGTAAGGATTTTAGCAAATCTTGAAGATTCAAATCTTCTACTGGCTCAGGTGCATCCTGAGCCACAATTTCGTCCTCTTGAAGCTCGAGAACTCTATCGATTAGATGCTTCACGGAGTAAGAGGGACATTAGGAAGAGGATAACTATTGCCCTACCGAAGTAAGGTCAGAAGTACATTTCTAGATGTATCAAACTTTACCGTTTAGCCTAGTAATCCTTTACGAGTTTTCAAGAATCTTATTATGAATGTGTAAATTCCACCCCAAGCAGAAAATGCTATTGCAAATGTTATCCCATTGAGTTCTGAGTTTCCTAAAATAATCCAATTAAAATATTCATGTATTGAATCACTCGCAATACCTGCAGTATCCGTGAATGCCTGAATTGCTGCTGCCAATAGTCCAATCATTGTTATTACTAAACGGTCTGCTCTAGAGAATCCACCATATATCCTGCCCAACCCCACAGATTGTGCTTGAGTTCCCATATATGAGCCCATTAGAGTCAATAAAGCTGCTAAAGATCCAGAGCCCATATCATCTACGAAAGCAACGTTCATCCCTAATGCTACTAGCAATCCAACATCTACTACACGATCTATAGTATGATCAAGAAAATCACCATATGGTCCATCAGTACCTTGATGTCTTGCCAAGGCACCATCCAATGCATCAAAAATTCCTGCAATTATAATTAGTACAATACCACCAATAATCATCATTCCTCCTGTTTCATCGAATCCGGCTTCTGCAAGAAGAACAAAAGCAATAATTGCAATTACAAGACTAGTCCATGTAAGTACACTAGGATCAAGATTACCAAGTTTCAATACAACAGGTTCCGTTGCTTTAGTCCAAGTTTCTCTAAATTTTTCAAACATCATTAATCCTCCATTTCAGATACCCAATCAATTACCGAGGCAGGGCTATTGGGCTTGAATCCATCTGATATCCAAAGTGATAGAGCCATAAGTATAGACTGTACATTATTTTCCGTAGTATCAAACTCAGTCCAAGGAATATCTCCTTGTCGCTCATTCCATGAACTACCTAAAATCTCCCAATCACAGTTAGATCTTATCTTAGATTCCGAATATCCTCTCTTCAACATCCTTTTTTCTAGGATTTTAGGTGAACATCTCAAAACTACTACAGCATCACTTGGTAAGTGATGTGAAAGATGCCCATCTATAATCAATGGTTCTAATGGATTATTACTCCATTCTTCTGAAATACTTTCAATCAATGCATCTAAATCAATAGGACGTGCATTATCACTACTATCCACTTCACCTATACAAGCATGCTCTATTGCCATTTCTTCCACAGAAATAACATGAAAACCCAATGCTTCAAACTCTTTCGCCAAGGTACTTTTACCTGTACCTGGGGAACCAGATAAGGAAAGCCGATATGGTAATGTCACAACTCTTCGTAACTGTCGTATCTCATGAATACTACGTGTTATGAGCGCAACATTGACTTCTTATTGTGTCTGCCCATGTGGTGAGGAATATCATGAGCGAGTCATATCAGGGATTATTTAAAGCAATAAATCCAAAGGAATCTAAACTTAATTTTCTACTTTTAGCGATGCCTATCTGTTGTTATTTTGCATATGTATCAAAAGATAGTACTAGCGCTTTTTTTGCTTCAATGGTAGCAATAATGCCTCTAGCATTTCTTATGGGCCATGCTACTGAAGAAATCGCATTACGAACATCAGAATCTATAGGAGGTCTTTTGAATGCTACTTTTGGTAATGCTGCAGAAATAATAATTTGTGTATTGGCTCTTTGGTCAGCATACAATGCTGGAGTAAATTCAGAAACCGCCGAGGTGATGATTCACATTGTTCAAGCGAGTCTAATTGGCAGTATTCTAGGAAATTTACTACTTGTAATGGGATTAGCATTTATCTGGGGAGGAATTCATTACAAAGAACAATCATTCAATGAAACACAATTCGGTTCTAATAGCTCTCTTTTACTTCTTTCAGTAATCACATTAGTTGTACCAACTGTTTACCATCTTACCGTTTCAGGAGATGCTGGAGACACAGGAGTAACCGATCTTTCTAGAGCTGCAGCAATAATTCTACTTACAATTTACATGCTCTTTTTACTATTCCAGCTTAGGACACATTCAGAATTATTTGCAACTGATGGTACTCATGAACATGAAGAATCCTCTATGTCAATGAGAGAAGCAATTATCCTTCTAGTTGTATCTACTATTCTTGTTTCGTGGATGGCTGAGATTCTAGTACATTCCCTAGAAGAGGCAGCTGATGATGTCAATATGTCTCATTTATTCATCGGAGTCATTCTCTTGCCAATGTTTGGTAATGCTGCTGAACATTTTACAGCAGTTTCTGTAGCTGCAAAAAATAAAATGGATCTTTCTTTTGCCATTGCAATAGGATCTAGTACACAAATAGCGGTATTTGTAGCACCTCTGATGGTAATAATTGCATGGGTATTAGGATTACCATTGACTTTTGAATTTGGCTTATTAGAAACAGTTGCGGCTTTTCTAGCCGTATTGATAGCAAATGCAATAGCTTCTGATGGTAAATCTAATTGGCTAGAAGGGGCAATGTTATTGGGAACTTATGCAGTTTTAGCACTAGCATTTTGGTTCCATCCATAAAAATTGTTTAGAATCTCTTACCTCAGTATTGATATTCAAGCACCCAATGCGATGGGTCAGAGGTAAGATAGTATGACAGATACAGAACTAACCAATGATAACATACCAACAATCGAAGCAAGCGCACATTGTGATGGACCATGTGGCGTTTATGATCCTGCAAGCGCACGTGTGGCGGCAGAAGCAGTTCAATCAATGACAAAGAAAATGAATACTTTAGAAGCCAACCATGGCGACTCTGGTAGCAATTCTGCAGCTTACATTAATACAATGTCAAGATATGCATCAATCAAAGAAGAAGAAGCACAAAAGTGTAAAGATGAGTTACTAGTACTATGGACTGACTTCTTTAAGCCACAACATCTTGAATCTATTCCGAACCTTCATGATACATTTTGGCAAGCTGCAAAACTATGTTCTGCTTGTAAGGCTGAAGTTTCAGAACAACACGCACAAGAATTAATGGATGCAGTAGAAGCAATTCACAACATGTTTTGGTCCGCAAAAGGCCGTGAAGTACCTTGGATTCGCGCTTCTTAAACGTGGTCGTCAAAGGCGACTCGATGTGGCCCACATTAGTTGATGGCTCTATTGTAAAGTTTGAGATTCTAGATGATAAAATACCTGAAGTTGGTCAAATTATTCTAGCTCACCACCCCTTTAGAAAAGATACTAGAATTATTAAGCGAATACAATCGATAGAAAAAAATAAAGTATTTTTAATTGGAGATAATCCAGATCCTACAGCAAGTGAGGATAGTCATAATTTTGGAATGATTAATCTTTCTCAGATTTTTGCTAAAATAATCAATTAATATGGATGTATTCTACCATCCCATGTTTCAAAACATCCTGTTGTTTCGATTGATAAATTTGAAAATCTTTCTATTAATCCAGATGCAGATTCCGAAGGAGTAAGATTTCCCTTGTTACTTGTCATATCAGTTTGTACCCAACCAGGATGATATATTCCAACTGAAATTCCTTCTGACTTTAGATCCGTTGCTAAGTTTCTACCAAGATTTAACGAGGCTGCCTTAGAAGATCGATAAATGTATGAACCTCCAGGGGCTGTAGTATCACTTGCCATTTGAGAAGAAATTATTGCTATTTTAGAATTTTTTGCAGCTTTAAGAGCTCCAAGTTGCGTCTCTATAGCTAAGTATGTTCCAGTTACATTAGTGGCAAACGTGTCTTCCCATAACTTAGCTTCAAAACCAGATCCAATTTTATCTCCTCTATCTAAAAATACACCAGCGTTACAAATTAGTAAATCCAATTTTCCTGTTACTGGAATATGATTATTTGAATCCCGTACATCTAATTTGATCCATGTAACATTGTCTTCAGGCATTTGTTCTTTACGAGATGTTGCTATACATTCCCATCCCATTGCTAAGTAACCATCTAATAGTGCTCTACCGATTCCTCGATTAGCACCTATTATCATCACTCTTGGCATAATTACAACTCCTATGTTTTATTCGAAAAGACATTGTTCTTTAATATCGACTATAAAGAAAAGTACATTATACCGCCGAGATAATCTAACGCATTACCATGACCAATGAGCGGCATAATGTATCTTGGGGAATACGATTTCTCAATTCTAAACTTCCTAGTCCAGGAGTTGGTGGAATGTTATTGATAGAAGGTTCAAAAAGATCTACTAGATATCTAACTAGACATATGATATGTGAAGAATTAGTAAAAGGAAGACCTGTACATTGGATTGATGGAGGGATGGGACTAGATCCTTCTACACTAATCCGTCCGTTAGCTCGTAAAAAAAGAGGAATAGAAGTATTAGATAATTTACATGCTTGTAGAGGTTTCACTGCTCATCAGATGGCAGAGATAGTCAAACGTTTAGCTTCTGAATCTCCTAATGATGAGAATTTAACAAAAGGAAGATTAATTGTAATTTCTGATTTATCATCTATGTTTGCAGACACTCAAGTAAAGAGAGCAGAAGGTTCTGCTATGCTCAAAGAATCATTATCTAATATCCAATATATAGCAAAAAAATGGAATTCTCTAGTTTTAGTAACAGTAAATTATCAAGCAAAACCCTTTCTTCCTAAATCAATGAAATCTGAACTAAAGAATGCAGCAAGTGATAGACTCACAATTCTCTCACAATCAAAAGGTGTAATTACAGCAAAATTACATTCAATAGATATGACTGTACAACCGTTAGTAAAAAGAAATCCACAAGTTTCTCTTCAAGAATTTACTGTTGCTGACCATATGTCCAAAGTTGTTTGGACAGATCCTCCAGAAGCCAACTCTTCCTCTGATAATCCGAATGGAGATAATAGTGCAGAAGCAGCGCGTAAAGCAAGCGCTTCATAATAAATAATATCGCCCTTTTGACCTAATATTGACTGTTTTCCCGATTTAATCTCCGATGCCATCCTAATTCTATCTGAAGGATTTCTTCTACCTTGTCCTACAACAGCAAATCTAATTTTTCTACCTGGATATGTGTTTTGGCCCAAATCCAGTTCTCTAAGTAGAGCTGCAGCTGTTAAATTCAACACTTTATGTTCTCCAGCCTTATTCCTAACTCTTCTTCCCAAAATAAGTTTAGATAGAGGAATTTTACCTTTCTTAAGCTTAGATATTTCTTCATGAAAGAACTTCATTGAGCGTTTAGTACCTTCTTTTGGTGGTCCTTTACGTAATTCTTTTAGGATACTTCTCTGCAAATCTCTTACCCATTGACAAGTTGAGTGCTGACGTAACTCAATTCCTCTTACTTTCCACCCTTTTTTCCCATGTGCAAAATACTTGGTTAGAGCACCAACTCCTGTAGTTCTATTGGGTACAAATGCAATCCATTCATAGACGTCTTCAAGCTCTATTGGTACACCAGATTTAGCCTCTATTTTGGACATCAATCTGGATATTGATTCATCACGAGCCTTAGTATTTCTACTTTGTAAGTCTACAAGCCAAATAGAATCTACAATTGCATGTAAACAATCCCAACCCTCCTCTTCAGCATCATGCATTGCATCTATTATCATCTCACGTGACCAAGCACATATTGCTTCATGACACTCTATACGTCCAAATCTAGCATTTTTGTATCCTGTATATCCAAAACAAGTAACTAGAAGCCATTTCAGAACATTTTGTCTTCTATCCCAAACATCTCCCTTAACCCTTCTTTTAGATTTGAGATAACTACGCCTCTCAATAATAGGTGCAACAACTCTACCTAGGAATCCATATTTTTTAGTACAAGTATGCATTCCTAATTCTGGAACTAATAGTTGTAATTCTTGACTAGATTGTTTACGTCTTTCAATTTCTCTGAAAGCACTTTCAGGTTGTAGAGGCAGTTTACCAATTCGTAAATTATCTTCTTCTGAAAATTTACAACATTTACAATTCATTGTTTCAGGACTAATATTTCTGGTTGCTATAATACTTGGGAAAAGGCTTGCAAAATCTAGTTCATACACTTGTTTGTGAACTCCTGGTTGTGGATCTAGATACAAACCTCCTCTGTCAGATATGAGCATCTGTGTCCCTGTTTTCATATCTTCAGGCCTATTTTTCTTCCAAGGAACTAGTACATCATCTTCCATAGATTGTCTTATCTGCATAGCCGAAATTGCAGAACCGGGAGATAATCTTGAGAGATCTTGTGCAGGTATTCCAGATATTCTTGCAAGTTCACATAGTCCTTCTAGGCCACCTTCTTTACCAATGAAGGAAGCACCCATATCTACGTGTATTCTACCTTCTAATGCATGGTAAGCATCTGATCGTAGTATTCTTCCATAGCTCCAAGTTGTAATTGCCTTTCTTCTAATATTAGTACCACGTTTATTTCTGCTAAGCCTTAATTCTCTACCATGTCTAGATGCAATATTTATCAAAGCTGGAAAATCTATACTATCTCCTTTGTTGGTAATCAAAACATCAGGATTAATCCAATGTATTGCTCGTTCAATTTCATAGAGAAATTCATCTTGATTTCTTTCAGGAGTAAGATGAATATGAATGGGAATTCCCTTTGAATTAGAACCTATAAGTCCCATATCGATTATCGTCACTCCTGTGACCAATCCATTTGAGCTACGTTTTCCATGCCTATCTTTACAATTAACTTTCAATATTGCTTGCCTTAATGGCGGAGGCGTCCATTGTGCATCTGTTCTTTTATCCAGTGAAATTATTTGATTATTTGAAATTCTTATCCTACCAAATGGATGAGTATTCATATCATGAAGAAATCTTTGAGAGGGCTTAGGGTCAACCGAAAAAACA
>MDTB01019218.1_pt1 | contig 13596 bp, 11 predicted proteins | sample 811161 | NCBI WGS metagenome assembly MDTB01 (sample SAMN05326650, study PRJNA326480) | marine metagenome | isolation source: seawater | place: Mediterranean Sea | collected 2009
AGTCCTTCTTATTGGTGATTATGATGTCGATGGAATCTCTTCCGTAAGTATTCTGCAAAAAATCCTCTCAAATCTGGGTGCTAAATCTAGCCTAATCATTCCAAGAAGAAAGGATGAGGGATATGGATTGACCATCAATGTTCTGAAAAGAGGTCTGGACAAAAAGGAAGTGTCACTGGTGATTGCCCTGGATTGTGGGACCAACTCCTTAGAAGAAGCAACCCTTCTTAAAGAGAAAGGCATCGACCTGATAGTAGTAGATCATCACCAAGCCAAAGAGGATGTTTCGAGCTTTCCGATTATTTTAAACCCTCATCTTTTTGATAGTCCTGATGCCCCGTGGAGTACCCTTTGCACCGCGGGACTAGCCTTCAAACTGGCTCACGGAATAGTAAAAAGTTTCAAAACCGAAGGTTCCAATATTGCAGAAAATATTGACCTTAAAGAATATCTGCCCCTTTCCGCACTTGGTACCATTGCAGACTTAGTTCCACTTCAGAAAGAAAATAGAATTATCTCCAAGTTCGGGCTCAAGCATTTGGGTTACAATCCATCGATTGGCCTGAATGCTCTTCTACAGGAAAGCAAAATTGACAGAAATTTATATCCTCAGAGCGAAGATATTACCTACAAGTTAGCCCCCATGATCAATGCTTGCGGTCGAATGGATGACCCCACCGTGGCTAGCTCGCTATTTTTGGAGAGTAATCCAAATCGATGCAAAGAGTTGGCTAAAAAGATGAATGAATACAATGAGGAAAGAAAATTCATCGAAGCTCAACTCACAGAGCAAGCACATGTGCAGGCAAGCGACTTGTTTTCAGAAGAAGTTGCTTTGGTTGCTCATGGCGATGGAGAATACTGGAACCCAGGGGTTGTAGGAATTGTAGCCGGAAAACTGGCCAGTTCTTTGCGAAAACCATGCCTTGTCCTGGCAAAATCTGAAAATGGCGAATATCGCGGTTCAGGAAGAGGGGTAAAGGGATTGGATTTGGTACAAGCATTGGCGGAATGCAAAAGCCTCTTGCTTCACTGGGGAGGGCACCCGGTTGCCGTTGGATTAAGCATATTGGAGGAACACTTAGAAGAGTTCACCAAGAGCTTTTTAACAGCTGTAAAAACTCAGATTGGAAATCAGCCCCCCGAACAGCAACTTGAAATAGATGCTTTTATCCAACGAAATCAACTAAATGAAGATCTCCTGCTTGAAATGGAAAACCTGGAACCCTTTGGGCAAGGAAACCCTCAGCCTTTACTTGGCATTCAAAAAGTCAAATTATACGGAAAACCAAGACCGGTTGGCTCTGGAGAACATTTTCAATTTTCGGTTCACAATGGCGATGAACCAATTAACGGGATTGCATGGAGAATGGCAGATAACATTCCTCCAACAGATCAGGAAATAGACATAGCCTTCCGGTTGCAGTGGAATCACTGGAACCAAAGAAAAAGACTACAGATGGTAATGGATTCGTGGAAAATCCATTAATCCCGGAAAATCCCAATAATGATAAGAAGAAGTGCTTGATTAAATAGAATCAACCATAGGGGTTAATTTCCTCCTCAATCATAGCAATCGCCTGCTCCACGCTTAACCGTTTTTGATCGGTGGTGTCGCGGTTGCGCACGGTAACCGTTCCATCTCCTTCGATTGTCTCAAAGTCAACCGTGATTCCAAAAGGGACTCCAGCTTCATCAATCCTTCTATACCTTCTGCCGATGGCTCCCGATTGATCGTAAATAACATTCCATCGTCTTTGCATTAATTTGTAAATCTCCTGGGCCCGTTCGACCAAGACGGGTTTGTTTTTAACCAAAGGAAAAATACCAGCTTTTATTGGAGCGACTCTTGGGTGAAAACGAAGAACAGTGCGTTTTTCCCCTTCGATTTCATCTACTGAGTAGGCAGAGCAAAGGACTGCAAGGAAAGTACGATCGACCCCCAAACTCGGCTCAATAACATGAGGAAGATACTTCTGCTTCATCTCCTCATCAAAATATTCCAGGTTTTTCCCGGAATGCTCCTGATGTTGGGAAAGATCAAAATTACCCCTCGCCGCAATGCCTTCCAATTCATGCTCCCCAAAAGGGAACTTGAATGTAATATCTGTACAAGCTTTAGCATAGTGTGCGAGTTTGTGGTCCGGGTGCACCTCTTCTCCTAAATATTCGGGAGTTAATCCGATCGAAGAAAACCAGTCCTTACGAGTTTTAATCCACTCAGCATGATATTTTGGCCACTGATCCTCACCTGGTGGAATAAAATATTCGATCTCCATTTGCTCAAATTCTCTCGAACGGAAAATAAAGTTACGAGGAGTAATCTCGTTACGAAAAGCCTTTCCTATCTGGGCTATTCCAAAGGGAACTTTCACTCGTCCAGTATCTACCACATTTTTAAAATTTGCAAAGATGCCCTGCGCTGTCTCCGGACGTAAGTAACAAAGGGATGAACCATCTCTGAGGGCACCCACATGTGTTTCAAACATCATGTTAAAATCTCTGGGTGGCGTAAGTGAACCAGGCTTTCCAGTTGCAGGAGAGGGAACGAGTTCCTGTTCTTCGGGGGAAAGCTCATCATAAGCTCTCAAATGTACCGGTTCCAGTAAGCCCTGCTGGGCTGCCTTCCTCTTCATTGATTCAGCCATAGATTCGGCGTCCTCCTGCATATTTTCTGACTCAATTAAGGAAACCCAACCGAGGATTTCTCCATCGACTTTAACTTCTGAGGCAAAAAGTTGGTCAGCTCGGTACCTCATTTTTGATTCCTTACAATCAACCATAGGATCGGTAAAACCATCCACATGACCTGAGGCCTGCCAAACCTTGGGGTTCATAATAATACCGGAGTCCAAGCCGACCATATCATCACGACGTCTAACCATATCTTCCCACCAGGCATCTTTGATATTTTTACGGAGTTCAACTCCGAGTGGACCGTAGTCAAAAAAACCGTTTAGACCGCCATAGATTTCCGATGATTGAAATACAAAACCCCTGCGTTTCGCAAGTGCCACGATTTCTTCGATTAGAGAAGTTTCTTTTGCCATAAAGAAATTCCTTTTAATTGATTGGAGTAATAGTCTCAATCAATAAACATAGAATGAAATAAATTGACTATCCCGGTAACACATATTGAATTACAAAAATGACATGTAATAATTTTAGAGCCAAAAGATTTAAGGGTTTTTCTATACTCTTGCTCTGCATCTTCATGTCATCTGGTTGTAAGTTTTTACCCAACCCCAAAAAGTATTTCTCCAAAGACTTCAACGCGGCAGGTGCTCTGACACACTCGAGAAACTCTTTTGAACCGGTTGAGACTGGAACTATTCGATTGCGATCGAATGAAATTTGGAATCGAAGGGATTTTTCGGGAGATAAAACGACCGCACTTTGGGGCTTGATTACCTACACAGATTACTAAATCAATACCCTTAATTAGAATTATTCTAATTAAACTTGCGATCGATTCAGGAGCGCCTATTAAAGATAAGGTGTCCTCTTTCAAAGAACAGTCATCGAAGAGCAATCTTTCGCTATCTCTTAAGGATCGCGGACTTCGCTCCACTAAGCAGAGATTGTGCGTATATGACGTGATTCTCGAAAAACGAGATCACCCAACTGCTGATGATATATTCCTAAGAGTAAGAAAAAAATTACCTAAGATTTCTTTTGCCACCGTCTATAATTGTCTGGAGACATTTGTGGAATGTGGTCTCGTTAAGAAAATCAATCTTGATAGAACTTCCTCCCGCTACTGCCCTAACCTCTCTCCCCACGCTCACTTCAAATGTGCTGAGACTGGGCAGATCATCGACTTACCCATCAAAGAAGACACCTTGGATTCGCTACAATCTATCCTACCCAAAGGATTTTCTCTTACCGGATTTGATTTATCATTTCACGGCACCACTCCCACTAACAATTAACAAAACCTACATGTGAGTACGCTCAAAGTACAGAATCTATCAGTTAACATCGAAGATAAACCCATTCTCAATGAATTCTCATTGGAAGTTCCTGCTGGTGAAGTCCACGCAATTATGGGTCCCAACGGAAGTGGTAAAAGTACTCTTTCCAAAGCTTTAGCAGCTCATCCCAGTTACGAAGTTCTCGGGGGAACTGCAGAACTGGATGGATGTAATTTGATTGGCATGGAACCGGATGAAATTTCACGAGCAGGTCTTTTTCTAGCCTTTCAATACCCCATTGAGGTGCCCGGTGTAACGATTGCTAACTTCATAAGAGCAGCTATCCAGGCAAGGATGGAAGACAGTAAGTCTTTTAAAGCCGTTGATTATTACAAGGAACTTTATCAAAAAATGGACGACCTTGGTATTGACCGAAAATTTACCGCCCGGTCCCTCAATGACGGGTTTTCCGGTGGTGAGAAAAAGAGATGCGAAATCTTGCAGATGGCCATGCTTGACCCGAAATTCTGCATTCTAGACGAAACAGACAGCGGTTTGGATATTGATGCATTGCGAGTCGTATCGGCAGGAGTCAATTCAATGCGTAGTGCCGACCGAGGGTTCCTCGTTATCACGCACTACCAAAGACTTTTAGACTATATAGTACCAGATAAAGTACATGTGATGTGGGAAGGTAAAATCGTCCGATCAGGAGACAAAGAGCTGGCAACTGAGCTTGAATCCAAAGGCTACGATTGGATTAAAGAAGAGCTTGCTGCTTAATTCACCCTAACAACTTTCCTTAATGATAAAAACAAATCCAATCGAAGTTGACCGCGATAAAGGCAACTTTCACTACAATACAGACTACGAATTTGACGCGGGTATCGGGCTATCCGAAGATGTGGTTCGATACATATCTGATGTCAAAAAAGAAGATTCCTGGGTTCGGGACTTTCGCCTGAAAGCATTAAAGACTTTTGAAAAGAAGAAACTACCAACTCATTGGGCAACAAAGGACCTTGAGAATATAGACTTCGATATTATCAGATATTACTTATCGAAAGGACAAATGCCCAGCCGTACATGGGAGGAAGTGCCGGATGATATCAAGAAAACCTTTGAAAGATTAGGTATTCCCGAACAGGAGAGAAAATTTTTAGCCGGGGTAGAAGCTCAATTTGACAGCGAAGCGGCTTATTCAAGAATGAAGGATGACCTTTCTGAAAAAGGAGTTATTTTTGTTGGATCCACTGAAGGCTTAAAAGAGCATCCGGATATTTTCAAAAAATGGTTCGGTAAGGTTATCCCTACTTCAGATAATAAATTCTCTGCATTAAATAGTGCTGTTTTCAGCGGAGGCAGTTTTATTTACGTTCCGCCGGGGGTAAAACTTGAACAACCCCTGCAGGCATACTTCCGTATTAATGCGGAAAACTTTGGCCAGTTTGAAAGGACCCTTATTATTGCGGATGAAGGTGCAGAAATTACTTACATGGAAGGATGCACCGCACCTAAGTTTGAAACCTCCACTCTTCATAGTGCGGTGGTGGAACTCGTTGCCCTAAAAGGAGCTAAAATTCAGTATGTAACTGTTCAGAACTGGTCAAATAATGTTTTCAATCTTGTGACCAAAAGAGCGATGGCTCATGAAGAATCAGAGGTCAGGTGGATTGATTGCAATATTGGGTCCCGTCTAACCATGAAATACCCAGGAGTTATTTTGCGAGGCAGAAAAGCCCGGGGTGAAGTTCTTTCCATCGCTCTGGCCAATGATGGACAGCATCAAGATACCGGTGCCAAAATGGTGCACGCTGCCGATGAAACGACGAGTAATGTCATCGCGAAGTCGGTTTCTATCGGCGAGGGAAGATCCACATACCGCGGACTTGTTCAAATGCCCGGGCATTTAAAGAACTGCAAAAATAATACTGAATGCGATGCATTGCTGATAAATTCTGATAGCCAAACTGACACCTACCCTGCAATCACAGTTCAAGGGGAAGATCATAGCGTTCAGCACGAAGCCAGTGTATCTAAGGTAAGTGCGGAGCAGATTTTCTACATGCAACAAAGAGGCCTCTCCGAGGCAGACGCTATGAGTATGTGTGTGAATGGTTTTGTAAACGATCTAATCCGTGAATTCCCAATGGAATACAGTGTCGAACTTAAAAGACTCATTGATTTAGAAATGGAAGGTTCTGTAGGATAATGATTCAAGAAAAAGCACAGACCAAGATTACTCCTAATTTTTTTTCCGAAGACTATTTCGAAAAGTTTGCCTCCAACCATTCCTGGGAACCTGGTTGGCTAGCAGACCTACGCAAGGAATCCTGGGAAAGGCTTCGAGAAGATCAAGATTTCAGTCTTAAGGATGAGAGATGGAGATTTTCTCCCAAAAGTCGGCTCGGGTATTCTCATTTCGAAAGTATTTCTGATTCATCGCATTCCGTAAAGTTTAACCAAGCATCTGAATCATCCGAAAATATTTGGGATACAGTTGACAACATACTTTTAGACAATCCTGACCTAATATCCGATTTTGCAGAAATTTCCGGACCTAATCTCGGTGCAACCGAATCATTTCACCTTACAAATACTTACTTTAATAACGGTTTTTTTATTAAAGTCTCTGGAAATCCTTCCCAAAAATTACAACTATCTATTGACCATACCTGTCCGCAAGAAGGACTTGTCTCGTTCCATAAGAATTATGTGGTTTTGGATGATTTCGCCGAGGTTACTCTCATAGAGAATTTTATTTCAGAAAATGACACTTCGCAGGGGGGCTTATCAAATCTTACCCATTTCAAGATTGGAAAAGGTGCAAAACTTAATCGTATTTTAATTCAAAATATGGCGGATGGTTCTAGTTTCCATAACTTAGAAAATTTTGACCTTCATGCTAACTCAACTGTCGTAAATGTAGAGTGCCTCCTGGGAGCAAATCAAAGCAGGATCGAAACTAAAGGAAATTTACTACAATCGGGGGCCAATTTTGAAAATTTTTCATTTGTTTCCGGTCGTAAGGAGCAGCTCTTTGATCAGCGGACTGAACAACACCACTTGGCCCCACACTGCTCGAGCAACTTGCTCTCAAAAAATGTGTTACAAGAAGAAGCAAAGTCAATATTTGCAGGACTTATTAAAGTTGATCCGGAAGCACAAGAGACAAACGCTCTGCAAACAAACAGAAATCTCCTTCTCTCTAAGGAAGCGGAGGCCGATTCCCTGCCAGGACTCGAAATTTTAGCAAATGATGTAAGATGTACACATGGTGCAACGACCAGTCGTCTCGATCAGGAAGAACTATTTTACCTATTAAGTAGAGGTATTGACAAAAAGTCAGCCGAATCACTCATTTCCTTAGGTTTCATTGAAGAAATTATAGGAAAAGTGCAGGACGAAGACTTGACCCAAACCATAAGGGATATGGTCTGCAATCATTTCAAGTAAGCCTTTATAATATGTCGAACTCACAAGAAGAAGTTACCTTAACCCGCGATGTAATTGCTACCCTGATACCTCATGGTGAAGAATTTACCCTAGGAAGCGGTGAAAAAGTTACTATCACCCACAGGCTAGGTGGCAATTTCACCGTAATGACACTACAGGGAATGTACAGGATCGCGGCAAGAGATGCAGATGCCCTTGGTGAGATCAACGATGACGCAGCCAAGCAAATTAAGCAATCTGGGGGGGAACCAGCGTCAGAAGACGAAATTCGTGAAAATCTTAAAAGCGTTTTCGATCCTGAGATACCTGTAAATGTAGTAGATCTTGGTCTCATATACAGAGTAGAAATCGAAGAGATTGATAATCGAGGGAGGGTCGCATTCGTTGATCTTACTCTTACGGCCCCCGGTTGCGGAATGGGCCCAGTAATCGCGGAAGATGTGAAAGGAAAAGTCATGGAACTTCCTGGTATTGATGAGGCAGAAGTTGAAATTGTGTGGGACCCTCCCTGGACCCAAGACATGATCTCCGAGGAGGGTAAAATGGAACTTGGTTTAATCTGAGTCAGGTCATCACCTCATATTTAGCTCCATGCCAGAAAATAAAAACAAGGTCTTAACATTCGCACTCGGCACAGATCATGCCGGTTACCGTTACAAGGAAGCCATTAAAGAACATTTACACAACTTGGGTCATCAAACCAAGGATTTCGGGACCTTTAATGAAGAATCCGTTGATTATCCAGAGTTCATAACTCCGGCGGCAGAAGCAGTCGCAAATTCATTAGTGGATTATGGAATTGTATTAGGAGGCAGTGGGAACGGGGAAGCGATGGCAGCCAATAAAGTCAAAGGCGTCCGCTGTGCTTTGTGTTGGTCCGTTGAAACGGCAAGGCTTGCCAAGGAACATAACAACGCGAATGTGATAGCTATCGGTGAGAGACAGATATCCAAAGATTTGGCCATCGAAATAATTGATACATGGCTATCTGCCAACTTTGAGGGAGGCAGGCATCAACGAAGAATTCAGATGCTCGACTCTGAGTGAAATTTTGATAGAAAGAATTTAATGAGCGACGAAAAAGATAAAAAGCCCAGTTCTGTTACCGAACAAATTCAAAACAAGTTTCTTGAGCAAAGAAAGATTTTCCTTTGGGGAGAAGTCAGCGACCGTTCTGCTAGAGATTTGACCGAGAAACTTCTCTTTTTAGAATCAGAAGATCCTGGTAAAGAGATCACTTTCTACATTAATTCGCCAGGGGGCTCGATTACTGCCGGTATGGCTATTTTTGACACCATGCAACTCATTACTTCTCCGATTGCAGTAGTGGTTACCGGTATGGCGGCAAGTATGGGTTCCATCTTGCTTTGCGGAGCGACCAAAGGCAGACGCTTACTTTATCCTCACTCAAGAGTACTCATTCACCAACCTCTCATCACCGGAAGAATGGTGGCAGCGGCTGTGGATATTAATATTCAGGCACAGGAAATGGAAAAACTCCGTGAGGAACTAAACGGTATCCTTGCCAAGACTTCGGGTCAGCCACTTGACAAAATCCAACAAGACACCGATCGTGATTTCTACCTCAATGCAGAGGAAGCCATCGAGTACGGACTAGCTGATGAAATTGTTAAAGGGGTCTAATTTAAATTACCTTTTCCAGCTCACGCCCTTAACTGCATCCAGGTTTTCAGATAAGTAGAACTCTTTGGGCATTTCATAGTTCTGCAAACGCGTTCTGAGGAATTCCTTCAATCGCCTTTGATCGACTGACTGAGGAGAAATGTAGGCTACAATTTTTTCTCCCCATTTCTTATCTTTGCTCGAAGAAACAAAACAGGATTTTACCGAAGGAAATTCTAAAATATTTTTTTCTACGAAGTCTGGGATAACTTTTTTCCCACCAGTGTTAATGACCCGATCCACACGATGGAGCACTCGCCAATAACCATTGTCTTGTTCACCTATATCTGAGGTCTTTAACCACTCGCAATCAGAAGAGTCCGCATATCTAAGATCCAAGCTTAAACTCGGACACTTTATAAGAATTCGCCCATCTTGATCGAGCCTCATCGATACATCTGGCATAGCCTGCCCCACCCCAGTAATTCCATTTGCAAAATCATCTTTATCTAGAACAGTTACCATTCCTGCCGTCTCCGTCATACCGTAACAAATGTAAATTGGTAATTGTGCCTCTCTAGCTTTTTGGGAAATCTCACTACTGCAATGGGCCCCTCCTATAAAAATCCCGTTACATCTCCGTAAATTAGCTACCGCATCTGCCGACTTTAACAATTCAAACAATTGAGCGGGAACTAGTGATAGGTATCGTTTTTCACAAAGGTTCGCTTTTTCAGATTTTGCTAACTCCTTGTAATCAATGAAAGTTACACTTCCTCCCAAAAACCAAGCTCGCGCGACCTGCATCCATCCGCCGACATGGTAAATCGGAAGACAACAAATAGTGTCCACAGGTTTATCATTGTTCAAAAATACTTTCAGTCGTTTAGATGCGGCCTTTAACCCATCCCAAGAGTGCCAATGTTCCCTGGGATTCCCTGATGTTCCACTCGTTTTAAAGACTAAGGAAGGTGGTCTTTCTGCTGAAGTAATTGAAACAGGAAACTTCGGGTTCATCTTAACAGAAGCCCCCTCCCTCAAGATTCCGAAAACATTTTTGGCATAATTCAGTGAATCCAAATCAGATGAATTTTCTGACTTCTTCCAAAATTTTTGATCTGGCAGATTCATACTAATTCAACTTTTCCCATAAATCATTGAGTTCGCTCATGCTTACTGCTGGAGATTCGAGAATCTCGGCATGATGACCGGCAAGCTCACTGCTATTATGCTTTAAATTCTCTCGGCTTATGCCAGCTTCTAGGTTGGAGAACCTGCAAGCCCTAACCAATGCTTCATATCCAAAAGGAGACTCATAAACAGTCGAAAAGACAGTTTTATCGGGATTCTCTTTCGCAAATTTTAATGTTAAACTCCAATCAGTAAAAAGAGTAGGTTTTATAACATAAAAACCATTCCAGCCTTGCTCTTTGGCAGTTTGTGGGCCTCCCATCGCAATAATTGTTTCATCAATAGCAAGGGGGAGTTTTGAATTACGGGAAAATTCAAATAATTCATCTCGAAAATCATCGTTTACAGGTTGCTCAAGATATTCGATCCTTTTTTCTGAAGAAAATTCCGTACTCCAGAGGGATAGTTCATTCATGCTCAATGAACCATTTGCGTCCAAACGGACTTTGGAAAATGGATCAAGGGTCCGAAACCATTCTTTTATTTTTTCTATTTCTTCGGATGCAGGGAACAGTCCTATTTTCCTCTTCAAAGAAAATCTTCGGGATTCAGAGTTGCGTATAGAGAGTAGATCACTCCTATCGATTCTTTTAGCTTTTTGATTACTGTTCATTTTCCATATTGCCGAATTCATGCAACTCAAAGCAGGTGCTAAAATTCCTGAATTTGAAATCTGCTTATTGGATGCCCATTTTTCAGCCTCAATCAGAATCTCTGGTATGGAAGGCTGAAATGGAAACCCCGGAACGGGAGCTATTTCTCCATAAACATACTCTCCTGTCTGCTTAAGTTCTCTCAATACGATAGACTCTCTAACTTCCCAGGAAAGATTGGATGAAAGATGGGGACTATCAAATTTTTGAGAGATGATCTTAAATTCCCTGACGGTATTCATCAATTATTCTTGAGAACAGAGTTTAATTCGGACATAAAAAAAGTATGTCCATTAATGACAAATTACCCAAGCATGGATAAAGAAATTTTTCTCCCCGCAGAACAGTTTTTTGAGCAGACAAAACCTACTGGTCTAACTTTTGATGACATATCTCTGGCCACGAGATATTCTGATGTACTTCCGAGTGAAGCGAATCTGGAAACTAAACTAACCGAACAACTCTCTTTGAACCTCCCTATCTTTTCCTCAGATATGGATACAGTTACGGAGTCAGAAATGGCGATCGCAATGGCTCTTTGCGGAGGAATGGGTTTGATTCACTATAACATGAGTCAGCGGCAACAACTCAAAGAAGTTGCTAGGGTCAAATATCATGTGCACGGACTAATTCAGGACCCAATAACGATTACTGCTGATAAATTAGTTGGAGATGTACTTGAGCTTATTGACAGCAAAGACTTTCAGTTCAGAACATTTCCGATTGTAAAAGAGGATGGGAAGCTACTTGGTCTTCTTCCCGGTCGAGTCGTCAAGCATCGCTATCGGAGTCGTAAGGTCACAGAAGGCATGCTTGCCCGAGACGAAGTCTACACGGTAAAGCAGTCAGAAATCGGAGGAGATCCTATTGAAACTGCAGACCGCTTCTTCAGCGATCACATGGGAATTCATAAACTTTTGGTGGTAGATAATGATGATAAATTGTGTGGGCTATATACTTTAAGCGATATCGAGCGCATCATGTGTGAGGCAGGAAACCACCTAAAACCAGCAAGAGATGCTAATTTTAGACTTTTATGTGGTGCTGCCATTTCGATTCCACGCTTGGGAAATGGGGATATCGATAAAAATGACCTTCTCAGGCATGTTGGAGAGATGGTTGACAAAGGTTTAAACTTGGTCGCTGTCTCTACGGCACATGGACATACTTCAGGTGTAGGAGAGGCAACCAAAATCTTGAGCCAAGAATTTAACCAGCTTTCGATTATGGCTGGCAATGTCACTTCTGGAGAGGGAGTAGAATTTCTAGCCGATGCAGGGGCACAAATAATAAAAGTTGGGCAAGGACCAGGATCTATCTGTACAACCAGAATAGTTGCAGGTGTTGGAATTCCGCAAATGAGTGCCCTTTATGCCGCTTCCGTAAAAGCGAAAGAAAAAGGTATCTCAATTGTTGCGGATGGAGGACTTTCCAAGTCTGGAGATATTGTAAAAGCATTAACCCAAGCAGACGCGGTGATCTGCGGTAGCCTGCTAGCGGGTTGTAGGGAAGCACCCGGGAGAATCATTGAAATTGAAGGAAAATACTACAAGCAATATCGAGGCATGGGGAGCTTAGAGGCGATGAGAGATGGATCAGCCGCCCGTTACGGGCATTCGGCTAAAGATGTGGGTTCAAAAAGTACAGCTGAAGGAATAGAGGCATTGAAAGAAGTCGCAGGAGATGTAACCGAAACAGTCAACCTTCTCGCTGGCGGTATTCGATCAGGAATGGGCTACTTGGGTGCAAAAAATCTTACCGAGCTCAAAAACAATGCTAGGTTTGTGAGAGTAACACCCGCGGGGCAAAGAGAATCCGCACCACACGATGTTATAGAAATCAAAAACAGTGAGTTCTCCCGCTCCTAAGACTAAGTTTTCATGATCAAGCCTAGTAAATCAAAATTTCAGTCTCTCGTGTCTGTCCTCGGTATAAGCATGGGCGATGAAGGAAAAGGCAGAGTTGTTCATGAAATCCTTAATGATATAGAAAAAACAACCGGCATACCAGCCTGTGGAGTCATGAAGGTAAATGGTGGTGCCAATGCGGGACATACTGCTGCCGGGCTTAAATTAAACCTTCTTCCATCTGGAGTTGGTAACCCTCGAGTAAAAGACTTAATTGTTGGTGCAGGCGTAGTTGCGGATCCAAGGAAGTTTTTGTGGGAAGCATTGCCACTAGAAAAAAGAGGCATCTCAGTTCTATCTCGACTAAGAATCGACGAAAAATGTCAGGTTAGTGATCTTTCTCACAGACTCCTTGACTTAGCTTGGGAAAATTATCGAGTGAACCAACTCAAAAAGGAAAGCAGAGGTTCAACGGGTCGAGGTATTAGCCCAGCCTACTGCGATGAAACCGGACAATGGCAAATTTTCTATCAAGCCTTTGTTGACAATCGTAAGCTTTTCGAAACCGATCTTAGGGATCGCGTTCAAAGAGCAGTTGATACCATTCAATATGTTTGTAAGGTAAGTGAAGAGGATTGGTTTGGCTTTTTTGAAACTCTTACAATTGCGGAAAAGCGAGCAAATCAAGAATCCATCAACGATCAAATTTTCAAAGAAGAAGAGTTTGATTTTAAAACCTTTTGCACAGAACATCCATTCGCACTCAATTTTGAGTATTTAGAGGAGACTTATTGGCAAGCTGGTCAAAAACTTATCGATAGTATTATCGATATAAGACCACAGATCCTCGATAATTTAGGTAATGACAGACCGATTGTGGTCGAATTCGGTCAGGCATATTGGCTTGATAAA
>MDTB01015769.1_pt1 | contig 13593 bp, 4 predicted proteins | sample 811161 | NCBI WGS metagenome assembly MDTB01 (sample SAMN05326650, study PRJNA326480) | marine metagenome | isolation source: seawater | place: Mediterranean Sea | collected 2009
AAGATATATTTCTGAAGTTGTTATTCCATCTTATGAGATTAGTGACAACTGGGATAATCCACACTACAACAACTGGTTAAAAGCAGGTGGTTGGAAAGACTAAATAACACACACTCGCTTTTTTTAGTTATGTCTAAACAGGAAACGGTTAAGTATTCCATCAGACAAGATGGTTTAGTGTCAGTAGAGACAACTGGTGTAACTGGTAATCAATGTTTAGAGATAACTAGAGGAATAGAAGAAGAACTGGGAACAGTATTAATTAGAGAGTTCAGTCCTGCTTTTTATGAGTCGGAACCAGTTGAAGAATATGTACACGATTCGGAAGGTTGTTAATGTCACACTTCAGTACGATAAAGACCAAGATAACAAAAAAACCTGCTTTGCTCGAAGCATTACAGATCCTTCAGTACGATGTACAGGAGGATCATTTATTAGTTAACCCTATTGATCACAACCATGAGAAAGTAAAGGTTGATGTTGCTATAGGGAATGATATAGGATTCCGTTGGAATGGAACAGAGTATGAACTAGTAGCTGACCTACAAACTTGGAAAGACCCAATTCCTCCAAAAAGGTTTATTGAGAAAATTACACAACAATATGCAAGGATGACTATCCATAATCAGATAAAAAATGATGGATTTGAAGTATTAGAAGAGTGGGAAATGGATGATAATAGCATTGAATTAGTAGTCACTCGTTGGAATTGAGAAAATAGGGTATAAATAACCCTGACACTGTGCCGATATAATGGCAGATAGAAAATCTCGATCATACAAGGATATAACTCTCGATTTTTTACCTAATCCCGTTACTGGAGATTTAAGCGTAATTAAGAATGAGAGGGCAATAATTCGTTCTGTAAGAAATTTAGTACAAACTAAGTTAAGAGAGCGATTTTATAATCCTGATTTAGGATCAGATATCTATGAAACTTTGTTTGGGTTTTGTGATGTTGCTACAGGAAGTGTACTAGCAAGAGATATAAAGAGTCTTCTAGCAATGTGGGAACCCAGGATTGATAATATTATAGTAAAAGCAGACCCCAGACCTGATCAAAACGAATTTGAAGTAACTATTTCCTTTGAAGTAGTGGGTCAGCCTCAAGCATTGTCATCATTTTCGTTCATTTTAGAGGCAACTAGGTAGAAAACATGCCCGTAACCAAGTTTACAAACCTTGATTTTGACCAAATTAAGGCACAAATCAGATCTTATCTGAGAGCAAACAGTAATTTTACTGATTTTGACTTTGAAGGGTCTAATTTATCGATGTTAATTGATATATTAGCGTATAATACTTATATTTCAGCGTTCAATACCAATATGGTAGCTAATGAATCCTTCTTGGATTCAGCAACTTTGAGAGAAAATGTAGTTTCTTTGGCAAGAAACATCGGATATGTACCTAGATCTCGTAAATCTTCTCAAGCAATTGTAAATTTTGACTTTAAATTCAACGGAAATAGTAATAGTGTTAAATTAAGGAAAGGATTGGTATGTGTAGGAGCGCAAAATAACACTTCTTTTACATTTTCTATCCCAGAAGACATAGTTATTGCTAGTCCAGTTGATACTGGAAGTAATATTACAGTAAATCCACCAAGAACTGCACAGTTTAGAGATGTTACCATATATCAAGGTACACTTTTAAAGAAATTTTTCACTGTAAATGCTAGTTTAGAGCAAAGATTTATTTTAGACAACTCATTTGTAGACACTGATTCAATTAGAGTGTTTGTAAGGAAGTCTGGATCCACTTCTGGACTAGAATATTCAAAAATTGATAACATTACAGCAATTAATGAGAAGTCTAACATCTATCTTATCCAAGAAATCAAGGATGAGAAGTATGAATTGTTATTTGGGGATGGATTATTTGGTAAAAAGTTAGATAATGGTGATGTTATCGAAGTTAGCTATATTATTACTGATGGAAAAGCAGGAAATGATGGAAAATTCTTCTCATATAGTGGAGATGCTGTAGATGATGCAGGTAATCCACTAGATGCATCTACAACTCCTATAGTAACTACCCTCCAGGTCGCCAAAGGAGGCGGTGATGTCGAAGATATAGACTCAATCAAGTACATTGCACCTAGAGTCTATTCATCGCAGTACAGGGCGGTTACAGCAAAGGATTACGAAGGTATTATACAGAGTGTTTTCCCTGATGCAGAGTCAGTTTCGGTTATTGGTGGTGAAGAATTAGATCCACCTGAGTATGGAACGGTTATTTTAAGCATAAAACCTAGAAATTCTACTTATTTGTCTGACTTTAGTAAAACACAAATCTTAGATAGATTAAAAAGTTATTCTATTGCAGGAATTAACCAAAGAATTGTCGATCTTAAGATTCTTTACATTGAACTTGATGTTACTGCGTATTATAACTCCAATGTTTTTAGTGATTCTGAAGGATTGAAGTCACAAGTTATTGATGCGTTAACAACTTACGGAAAATCTACTAATTTGAATGCATTTGGGGGTAGATATAAGTATTCTGAAAGTCAAAGAATTATTGATGATACAAATAATGCATTTACATCTAATATTTTAAAATTAACTATAAGAAGAGACTTAAAACCTGTCTTTAATGCCTTTACACAGTATGAATTATGCTTTGGTAATGCTTTTCATGTAAATCCTAAGGGTAAAAACATAAAAAGTACAGGATTTACCATTGAAGGTAATCAAAATACATTATATTTCACTGATCTTCCTCATGATGACTTGAAAACAGGTGATATTGCTGTAATTCAGTTATCTGAACTATCTGGGGATGATCCACCAGTGGTTGTTCCTTCTGCTGGTACTGTTGATTATGTAAAAGGTGAGATAATGATCAATACGATTAATATAACGGGAACTTCTCGTGCATCTAATGTTGTTGAAATTCAAGCATATCCAGAATCTAATGATATTATTGGATTGAAGGATTTGTTCCTCCAATTAGACATGTCTAATACTAGGATAAATATCGTGAGAGACACAATATCTTCTGGACAGCAAATATCTGGAATTGGATATAAAGTCACATCTAGTTATTCTAATGGATCCATTATCAGATCGTAAAAACGGATGATCGAAACATATAGCCCCTTATCTTCAAGAGTAAAGACTTACCAGGTAGTTTCTGATCAAACTCCTGAGTTTGCTGTTGCGGAAAATCCATTATTCGAGGATTTTTTAAAACAATACTATATCTCACAAGATTATCAAGGTGGACCTGTAGATATTGCAGAGAATATCGATCAATATATTAAAATTGATAATTTAACAAAGGATGTTATATCTGGTATTGTATCAATTACTTCTGATATTAGCGCAACTACAGATACAATAGAAGTTTCGCCTAATACTAAAGGATTTCCAAGTCAATGGGGTCTTTTGAAGGTTGGTAATGAGATTATTACATATTCAGGTGTAACTACTAATACCTTTACTGGTTGTGTAAGAGGGTTCAGTGGTATTACTTCATACCGTGCTCCTAATAATGCAAAAGAACTGGAATGGAGTAGTAGCGTTGCTTTTACACATAATTCTGGAGATATAATACAGAATTTAAGTGCATTATTCTTACAAGAATTTTATGATAAGTTAAAATCACAATATACACCTGGTTTGGAAGGTGTACAGTTAAGTCCTGAACTAGATGTTAATAATTTTATAAAAGAAGCAAGAAGTTTATACGAATCTAAGGGTACTGACGAATCTTTCAAGATTTTGTTCAAAACATTGTTTGGTTTAGAACCAAAAATCAATGATCTTGAAAAATACCTCATTAAACCCTCTTATGCCAATTATCTAAGAAGGCAATCCTTTGCTGTACAGTTAGTTTCTGGAGATATTGCAAATTTAGTCGGTCAAACCCTTTATCAGGACAATGATCCAGGAAATGCGCTAGTAAATTCTGCTAGTGGACCTATTTCAGAGGTTGTGCAGATTAGAGACGATTATTATCGTGTTTCTATCTTTATTGGTTATGACGATAGAGACTTAATTCAAGGTACATTCGTAGTTCCAGGTAGAACTCAGGCAATTGGTCAAATTGGTCTTGGAGCAACAGTTATAACCGTTGATTCTACTATTGGATTTGGGCAAACTGGGTCTTTAGAGGTCGGAGTATCAACAGAGACTGATTATCAAAAATTAGATTATACTGAGAAGACAATAAACCAGTTTATTGGTGTAACTACCACAACTAAAGATATTGGATCTACTAAAAATATCTTCACACCTACTTTTGTCTATGGATACGAGAATAATGATGCAAGTAAGAAAGTTATAATGAAGATAACTGGAGTTTTGAGTAAATTCGACTCCTTGCAGGATTTGTATGGATTATCTGAGACTTCTAGGATTAATGTTAAGAACCTTGGAAGGTTTGTTACTAATCCACAAGTAAATAAGACTTGGGATCAAATTTTCTTCAATTCTTGGATCTATAATACTAGTGCTAGGTACTTAATTGAGGATTTAACTGGTTCTACCTTTACTTTGAAGGGTGAGATTGATAAGTCTAGTTTAAAGACTGGTGATACCATTGAATTGTTGGTAAGAAACACAGAAACTGTTGCTGCGTCACCTCTAGTCATTACTTATGTCAATGTTGCTAATAATTCGATAAGTATACAAGGAACATTCACTACTACACCTGGATATTCTTATGATATAAGAAGAATTCAAGAAAAAGCAACTAGTACTATTGTTCCTATTGTTGGTGGACAAAATCAGATCTTATCTAGTGTTTCTAACACCTATATTTTAGATGCAAAGCATTCATCTAGTGATAAGAAGGAAGGATATGTCGCTTCTAACTCTATTCCATCATATCCAATTGACACTGATAAGGTTCATGCTCTTTTAACAAATCCATCAGTATCTGGTGGATCTTGGGAGGGATATGAGACTTTAACTAACAGATATACCACTATTTCTTTCCCACAAGATGTTCCATTTAGAACAGGTGAAGAAATTGCTTATGTTCCAGTTGGAAGCACTATTCCTATTGGTGGATTGGATGCAGATTCTTATTTTGTAGAAGTATTAACACAAAAGAACAAAATTAAGTTATATCCTTCTAGATCCTTCATTCCATCAGGAATTGCAGTACAATTTGCTCCTCCAGAGGTAACAACTGGAATTCATGATTTTGTTAGAATTGAACAAGCAAGAAAATCGATTTTCCCAGGTAGAACTCTTAAAAAGTTCATTCTTGACCAAGATTTAACTAGAGGAAATCAACAATTGACATCATCAGAGGTAACTCTAGATGGTAATACAGGAATGTTGATAAATGGTGTAGAAATCACCAATTATAAGTCTGACAAGTACATTTATTATGGACCTCTGAAATCATTAGATATTGTTAATGCTGGTGTTGGATATGATGTTCTTCATCCTCCACAAATTACTATTGAGAACAATTTATCAGGAATTAACACTGCATTTGGTAGATTATCAATTGGTGGTACAGTTACTGATGTTTTAATTGATCCAGTTGATTTTGAAATCAAAAAAGTCATTTCTGTTGATATACATGGTGGTAATGGTGGTGGAGCAGTTGCTCAAGCAGTAACAGAATTAGCATACAGAGAATTTACATTTAACGCAAAATCCTTCTATGCTGGTGGTAATATTGATCCTCTAGATGGGAAAGGTGGTAGATTTATAATGGATAAACCCCATTATTACAGATCTGGTGATAGAGTCATTTATAGAGCAAATAATAATGATTTAGTAGGACTTCATACTGTTACTAACGCTGGTATTGATACATGTTTAGTTGAAGGGCAATCTTACTATGTTGGTGTAACTAGTGAGAGAATATTTAAACTTTATAGAACAAAATCTGATGCTGTTGCTGGTATTGCTAATACTGTTGGATTTGGTACAACTGCTGCAGATTTAAATTCAGGTATTCATCAATTTAGAGATTATTACACTAAGAGAAAGATTTCTAGAGTTAGTATCTTGGATGGTGGATCTGATTATACTAATAAAGTAGTTTCAATTCAACCTACAGGAGTTAGTACTAGTAGATCTTTTGTCGAATTTCCTAGTCATGGATTTAAAGATGGGGAAGTTATTCATTATGGTATATCAACTAGTGGTGGTGCTACTGCTATTACTGGATTAAGTACTACTTCACAGTATCAAGTATTAACTCTTGATGAAAATAGATTTAGATTATGTTATTCAGGTATTGCGACCACAAGAACTCCAGATAAGACAAATTATCTTAATAAAGAGTATGTTAGATTTAGTGGTCATGGAGTTGGATATCAGAACTTCTCATATCCTCCTGTAACAGTTGATGTTAATGTTATTACTGATTTAGATAAACCAATAGTTATAGATGCTATTCCTATTGTTCGTGGAAGTGTCTTAGAAGCTGTTTTGTATGATAAAGGTATGGATTATGGATCCAACATTATCAATTTTGAAAAAGCACCTTCTGTTGATGTAAATTATGGTCAATTTGGTCAAATTGGATTAACCATTGTCAATGGTAGAGTTATAGACGCATTTGTTCAAAGTAGAGGAATAAACTATGATGGACCTCCAGAATTAACTGTAACTGGTGTTGGTAGTGCTTATGGTGCTAAACTTCGTGCTGTTATGGATGGTAGAGAAATATCATCAGTTATTGTCTTATCTTCAGGTGTTGGATATGCTGCAACTACTACTAATGTTACAGTTAAATCTCCTGGAGATTCTGCAACATTTTCTACTAGAGTTAGACGATTGGTTGCTAATAAAGTTAAAACTAGTGGAACTCTAAATGGCGATTATCTTACTCCAGTTGACGGTGGATTAGCAGTTGAATCTGTTGCTTATGGAGCAACTGTTAAAAATGCCTTTGGTGATGATGGTGGTGGTCATTCTCCGATCATTGGATGGGCATATGATGGCAATCCCATCTATGGTCCATATGGATTATATGATGCTGATGACATTCAGTCTACTTCTGCTAGAATGAAGTCTTCTTATAAGATTGATACTACTAAAGTTTACAACAGACCATCTTTAGCAGAATATGAGGCAGGATTCTTTATTGAAGATTACTATTATGATTCTAGTGGTAATTTAGATGAACACAATGGTAGGTTCTGTAAAACACCTGATTTTGAAGAAGGTGTTTATGCATATTTTGCTACTGTAGATGAGTTCCTATTACCAGAGTTTCCATATTATATTGGTGAGACATATAGAGGAATTCCTCTTAAAGTTAATACAGTTCCTGGTGAAAAGATTAAGCAAAGTAATTATGATTTTGAAAATTCAAAATTAATACGAAATACATTCCCATACAAGATGTTTGGAGATGGAGTCTCATATGATTTTGTATATCAACCATATAAACAGATTCCTAATGTTGCTACACCAAATAGGATTGAAGTTGGATCTATAGAGAATTTAAATATAGCACAACCAGGAATAGGATATACTATTGGGGCAAAAATAAACTTTGAAGATGAAGGTACTGGTGGAAGTGGTGCAACTGCCTATGTAAGTCTTTTAACTGGTAAGACTATCAATAAGATCAATACAGCATTTGAACAATATAATAATATTGTATTTGAATGGAAGGCTGACAGTGTTACTGCACACTTTGATCCGTCACATGAATTTAATCTTAATGACTTTATACAAGTTGCTGGATTATCTACTAGTGTTAATAAACTTAAGGGTTCTCATAAGATTAGTTCTTTAAATATCTCATCAACCCTTCTAGAGGATGGAATGGTTGGGTTAGTTACTGATATTAGAGTACAATTCATACCAGAAAGATTATCTGTTGGTGCTACTATTGGATTCTCTACAGTTCTTCCAAATCCAGTTGGTGTTGGTACAACTGTTGGAATTGGAACAGAAACTGCTAAAGTTTTAGATATTTTCCCACAAGATAGTGCATTAAGGATTCGTAGATCTCTTGGTGTTTCAACTTCTGGTATAATTGGATTAGGAATATCATATTATGCAGATGAACTAGAAATACCAATAGTTACTAATAAATTTGAATCCAAACCTAATCGTAAGTATTATTTTAATGCTGGAGAATCAATTGGTTTTGGTACTGCGCCAGGATCATCAGTAAGTAATTCATACCAATATCTTGGTGTTACTACTAATAGATCTTTGTTAGTACAAACATTATATTGGCCTAATCATGGATTAATTACTAATGATGCTATTAAGTACTATGCACCTCCTGCTGGTACTACAATTTCTGTTGCTACTACAGATCTTTATACTGGTACTTTCTCCATAACAGATGGAATGGAAGTATATGTAACTGCAAAGACTGCTAATACTATTGGTATTAAAACTACTAAGACTTCAAAGGATCTTTGGTTTCTTGGTGTTAGTGGTCCTGCTGGTTCTCAAGATAATTACAATTTCTTATTTGAAACACAAGAATCTAATCAAGTTACTGGAACTGTTGAAAAAATAACTTCTACTGTTCAAACAGCATCAAATCATGAGTTAGAAGATGGTGATAATATTAATTTAATTGTTCAATCTGGTCTTGCTACTGGTATTGGATCAACAACTTATGCATCAGTTAAAATTATTGATGATTATTTAATAATTAATCCTATTAGTATTAATGCATCTGGAATAAACACTGATACTAATAGAATTACTTCATATAAGCATAATTTAGTAACTGGTGATAAAGTATTGTATTATGGAGCAAACTTACCTCAAGGAGTTGATCAAAGAGAATATTATGTTGTTGTAAATGATGAAAATACCTTCCAAATTGCGAATACTCTTAAAGAAACTACAGGAACTCCTAATGTTGTTGATATAGTATCAATAGGTGGTACTGGACAAACTGTAAACCCAATTAATCCACAAATAAGACCATTTAGAAATAATGATCTTGTTTTTGATATGAGTGATCCTACTTTATCTGGGAATAACTTAAAATTCTATTATGATAACAATTTCTATAATGAATTTGTTGGATCTGGTACAAGTCTTGGATTTGAGATAGTTGGTGTTACTACAGTAGCAACAGTTGGTGTTGGATCGACTAATCCTGTTTATACTAACGAATTCCATCCAACCATAAGAGTTCAATACTCAGAAACTGCTCCTAAGATCATATATTACAGTTTATTCACTTCTGCTGGTATATCCACTTCTGATAAGACTGTATTTAATGGATCTCAGATTAAGTATGTTGACAGTTCATATACAACAGATTATACAATTACTAGTATTGGAGATACTACATTTAACCTTAATTTGCGATATAAACCAGAATCTTTGAATTATATTGCAGCTGATTGTGCTAACCTTGAATATACTACTAATTCAAGTAATGCTACTGGTGGTATTGCTTCAACAAGAATTGCTAACCCTGGATTAAATTATTCAAGGTTACCTGGTATTTCTAGTATTGGAGAAAGTGGAGAAAATGCTACTATAATTGCAGAATCTACACAAGTCAATAAATTAGATTCTTTAAATGTTCCAGAGGATGTTTTTGGATATCCATCTGATAATACACTTAGACCTGATGCATTTGTTCCTAGAGTTGTCAATATAGACAGTTTTGAGACTATTGGAGAAGTTAGAGTTAAGTTTGGTGGTAAATTCTATATTACTGCACCAGCACTAGCGTTGTATGATAAAGGAACTGGTGAAGTATTAGATAATGGTCTTATTACTTGTGAATTAAGTGATTCTGCTGTTACTAGTGCAACTGTTTCTGTTCCTCCTATTGGTTTATCTAATAACGAATATGCTATTGCTCCTGTTAGGAATAGTAATGGTATCAGTGTTATTAATGTACAAGCTGCTGCTGGAATCTTAACTGCTACAATTACTACCCCTGTTCTTGGTTATGTAACAGAACCAATACAAGTTGGTGATAAGTTACTAGTTGAAGGTATCGCATATGATGCTGGAAGTGGTGATGGTTACAACTCTGGAGATTATAAGTTTACTCCATTTGAAGTTACTGGTTATAATGATGGAGTTAACCCAAGAGAAGTTACATTTGATTTAAATGGAATTTCTACAAATCCTGGTACTGGAGCAACAGTTGCCTTTGGATTTGGTCAATTAACACAATCAAATTCTCTTGCTCAGTTTGAAGTAATTAAAGCTGCTTCTAAATTTATTGAAAATGAACCATTTAAGAGAAATGATAATCCTATTGCAGATGTTGCATTAGACTTTATTGATTCCAATGCTGCTAAGATTATTGTTAGTGGTGCAGAACCTTTAGAGATTAATGATACATTAACTGGTAAATTAAGTGGTTCATCATGTAGAGTAATTGGTATTAAAGAATTTGAAGGTAGTTTTGATATTGCTTCTTCCGCTACAAATTTAGTTGGTTGGAGAGACAATGTTGGACTTATTAATGATACTAACCAAGTATTACCAGATAATGACTATTATCAGAACCTTTCTTATGCAATTGAGAGTTCTAAAACATATGAAGACTTAATCACTTATGTTAATGATATAGTCCACCCATCAGGGTTAAAGAACTTTGCCAATACAGAAGTTATGACCAAGGGAAACCCTGGTGATACAACTATTCCTGCAGAAGATGCTGGTGGTCTAGTTCTTGACTTTATTGGTGATCCACTTAGAGTTGATTCAATTTATCCATATGATTTGGCAAGAGACTTTGAAGCTCAAGGAAATATATCAAAATATGTTGAATTAAGAACTACTAGACTATCTGACTACATTCTAAACAAAACTAATAGAGTTTTGAATCTTGATGATGTTTCAGATAAATTTGTGTCTAATGAGTCTAATGATTTAAGTGATTTTAGAAAAATAGCATATTATCCTGCAGGAAGATATTTCCAAAGATTCTTAACACAGACTGTGCATCAGGCAGAGGATCCTGCTAAAAATCATTATCAATTCAACGAATTTATCTCAGTTACTGTTGATGAAGATACTTATTTGCTTGAAAAGAACGGTATGCATAACTGGAACCAAGTAGTTGGTCTCGGTACTGGATATGGAACATTTGATACAGTATATTCTCCTGCATTATCAGAAACACAATTATTGTTCCGTCCAAATGAACCATTTGACACTGATTATGAAGTTAAGTCTTTACAGAGTAATTTCTCTGATTCTGTAGGTCTTGGTACTACTAGTTTTGGTCATATTAGGTTAGAAGGTGGAATGGTTACAGTTGGTGCTGCTGATACCTTAGGAAATGCATATACTGACAGTATTTTTGGAATATCTACTACAACTAGTAAAGCAGCTATTATACAATTCTTAGTTGTTGACAATCCTGGAGTTAATTTACCAAAACAAGTTGATTATCTAGAATATGCAATTATGCATGATGGTGTTGATACATATTTGACAGAATTAGCATCATTTAACTCAAAACAGAATTTAAGTGGATTATCTGCTCCAAACTTTATTGGTACTGTAACATCTAAGATTGAAAGTGGTTTAGTTAAATTTGATTTCCAAAATAGTCGTTCAAACACAGTAAATATCAAGTATAAGTCAGTTATAGTTGATCCATCTACTATTGGGGCATCAAATTACAGATTTAAGATTCCATTTACTCCAGATGGAACAGAACGATCAGGAAGACTAGAAGTAACAAGTCAAGCAAAAGCTGGTATTGCTACTGTGGTTGGTATAACAAGTCTTACAGATTTAACTGTTAAATCAACAATTCATGTTGGTTATGGAGAAACTCAATCTTTACATCAAGTTTATCTCTTATCTGATCCAGAAAAGAGTATGACTTTCATAAGTGAGACTCCTTTAGCTTCAGTTGGATCTACTTCTGGTATAGGTACATTTGGATCTACTTATAGATCAGATGGTACTTATGGTCTCGAATTCCACCCATCTGTTGCTGGTATTGTTAGTATTACTGCTTACAATGAAGTGATGTATAAGGTATTAGACCCTAATGGTGATATTGATGGTATAGGACAATTAAGTTATGGAGAATCATATGAAAATATTGCTCAACAAATATATCTTGGTATTAATAATAGAAATGTTACATCCTTTGATTTAACATACAAAGGAGTACCAGTTTATGCTCGTGAAACTAATATTTCCAATCCTACGGAATTAACTCGTAGTACTGGAGTATTCAACCAACAACATTTCTTCTCTACTTATGAGCAATTGACATATAAACCAGATTCAAACCTTATCGGAATAGGTGGATCTGCTCTTATATACAGAACAGGTGCTGGTGTAACTGGATATCTTCCAGAAACTGTTTATGCGATTAAAGATAATAATCAACAATTTAGAATTGCTTTAACTGTAAATGATGCTATAAGTGGTGCTGGAGTAACATTCTTAGATAATGCTGGTACTGGTAATCAGCACAGATTCTCTATGAGAAAGAGAGATTCTAAGTCTATGATTTCTATTAGTGGTCTTGTACAGAAACCACTATCATATACTTCTATCAATTATGATCTTGATGTTCCTGTTGCTGGTTTCGTAACTGCATTTGTATTAAATGGTATTTCTTCTATTACATCTGGAGATCTACTTAAGATTGAAGATGAGTATTCTATTGTAAGAACTGTTGGTTATGGTACAAATACAATTGGACCAGTTGTAGGAATTGGTACATGGACACTTGTTGAGGTAGAAAGAGGTGCAGTTGGTACTGCTGCTACTTCACATGTTGCTGGTCAAACAGTTAGACTCTTTAGAGGAGCATTCCAAATTTTAGATAGTAAGGTACATTTCACCAATGCTCCTCTTGGTGGTGATATGGGAATAGTCAATGCACAGAATTTACCATATGCAAGAGCAACATTTGGTGGAAGAACATTCCTAAGACAAGATTATGCTAAGAACCAGATATTTGATGATATATCTGAGAGTTTTGATGGATTAGAAACGACTTATGGATTAACTTCTGTTGGATCTGCTGTTACTGGTATTGGTTCAACTGGTGGTAATGGTGTACTATTCATTAATAATATTTTCCAAGCACCTTATAGTGAGAATAATGTTAATTCAAACTTTAAGATAGATGATTCTAATGCTGGTATTGCTAGTGTAGTATTTACAGGTATCAGTTCTCAAGGATATACCACTCCGATAATAGACATAGGTGATATTAACGAGAACCAACTTCCTAGAGGTGGAATCATAGTATCTCTTGCTTCTACACCAGGTAGAGGATATGCTCCATTTAGAGGTGCTAATGTAAAACCATTAAGAGATGTTAATGGTGTTATTACAGGTGTTGTTGGTGTTCCTACAGCAGGAAAAGCAGTTGCTATTAGCACTGCGTTCTATAACAATGTAACTGGTATTATGGAGGTCAGCACAGTTGGACCTCATAATCTTGAATTATCTGAAGGTGTTTACTTGAATGGACTCCAAATGGAGTGTATTGGTTATAAGCACATCTTTAGAAGTGCTGAGTCTAATGCTCTTGTTTTGGGTGGTGATTATGTGCATACTTGGGCAGGTGGTACTGCTACTAATGCGGTCAATGTCCAAAGTGGTGCAGAATCAGGTAATCAGAAGAGTCCAAATGGATCTACTTATGACGCAAGTACTGGTGTATTAACATTATCATTTGGTA
>MDTB01223872.1_pt1 | contig 13593 bp, 12 predicted proteins | sample 811161 | NCBI WGS metagenome assembly MDTB01 (sample SAMN05326650, study PRJNA326480) | marine metagenome | isolation source: seawater | place: Mediterranean Sea | collected 2009
AATCTAAAGAGAGTTTTACAAACAATTCTGTATTAGTGCTTTTACATACTGGACAACAATTCATATTTTATAGGCTCCAAACTCTCCTTTTCTTTTTGCAAAAGTAGTCTTTATCTAAGCTTGATTTTATATCAACTATAAAAGAATTATTTTTTGTAATTTTTAAAAAGTAATCCTGACTTTCTTCATAAAATTTATGGGGTACTGCATATACTAAAATGTTTGCTTTCGGCAAATCTTCCCAATTTGAAATAGAAATACCAAGCATAGACTCTACTTCAAATTTGGAAGCAAATGGATCATGAATATTTATCTTTATCTCAAAGTCTTTTAAATACTCAACCAACTCGATTACCTTTGAATTTCTTAAATCAGTGCAATTTTCTTTAAAAGTTAATCCAAGGATATTTATGTTAATTTTTTCTTTTATAGTTTTAATTTTTTTAATTTCTTCAAGAATTTTTGCTGCAATAAATGTTGTCATTGAATCATTGATTTTTCTGCCAGCTAATATTACTTCTGGATAATAACCAACATTATTGGCTTTATAGGTTAAATAATATGGATCAACTCCAATGCAATGACCGCCAACTAAACCAGGTTTAAAGTCCAAAAAATTCCATTTTGTATTTGCAGCTTCTAAAACATGACTAGTATCTATATTCAATCTATCAAAAATCAAAGATAATTCATTGATTAATGCTATATTGAGATCTCTTTGAGTATTCTCAATCACCTTTGCAGCTTCAGCAACTTTTATAGATTTTGCTTGGAAAACTCCAGCATTAATTATTGAGCCATAGATTTTAGACAAAATCTTAAGAGTCTGATTTGTGTCACCAGATACAACTTTAATTATTTTAGTAATAGTTCTTTTTTTATCACCCGGATTAATTCTCTCCGGTGAATATCCAACATTAAAATTTCTTTTCCATTTAAAATTAGATTCTTTCTCAAGGATGGGAATGCAAACCTCTTCAGTTGCACCAGGATAAACAGTAGACTCATAAACAACAATAGAGCCTTTTTTCATATTTTTACCAACCATTGAAGACGCTTTTTTTAGAGCATTAAGATCAGGTGAGTTATTTTTTTTAATTGGAGTTGGCACAGCAATAATAATAATATCTGCATTTGAAATAACCTTTTTATCTGAAGAAAATGTTAAGTTTTTTGAAGCATTAAATTGCTTCTTTTTTATTTCATTTGCTGGATCGTTAGCTTTTTGATATTCACTAATCTTATTTTTTGATACATCAAAACCAAATGTTATATATTTTTTGCCAAATTCTATTGCAAGGGGAAGACCAACATATCCAAGGCCGACAACGCAGATTTTATGTTTATTAATTTGCATCTTTATCTTGGTCTACCCTTCCATAGATATCTTCATATCTTACTATGTCATCTTCACCAAGATAGTCACCAAGTTGAACTTCAATTAAGATACATGGTTCATCCGTGATATTTTCCAATGCATGAACAACTTCTTTATTATGATATGTTGACTCATTAACATTCAAGTCATGAAAATCTTCTCCATAATGGACTCTTGCTTTACCTTTAACAACAACCCAATGTTCAGACCTATGATAATGCATTTGAACACTAAGCTTTTGCTTTGGATATACTGTTAATCTTTTTACTTGAAATCCATCCCCATTATCAATTGAATCAAATTTGCCCCAGGGTCTATGAACTTCTCTATGTAATATATGTTCTTTTCTAGATTTTTTTTTGAGAATATCAACAATATCTTTGATAGATTCAGTATCATCTTTGTTAGCAATTAATGTTGCATCTTTTGTATCTATTACCACTAAATTATTTACACCGAGAGTAGCAATTAGTTTTTCGTTTGACTTTATATATGAATTTTTTGTGTCAATAGAGATAATGTCTCCAATCAAAACATTCTTATTCTCATCTTTTTTACTTATTTCCCAAATTGATGACCATGATCCTATATCATTCCAATTAGCTTCAAGCGGCAAAACCACAGCCTCTGAAGTTTTTTCCATCAAAGCATAATCAATTGATATACTTTCACATTTTCCAAATTCTTCAGATTTAATATCTACATATTTAGATGATGGATCAACGATTAAAGATTTTTTACATGATTGAATGATATTTTTGTGATATTTGGATAACTCATCTAGAAAGGTTTTTGTTTTAAACATAAACATGCCGCTATTCCATAAAAAATTTCCACTATTAAAATATTTTTCAGCTTTCTCAATTTTAGGTTTTTCAATAAATCTCTTTACGTTATAGGCATTATCACAAAATTCTCCACATTCTATATATCCATAACCTGTGTGAGGATAAGATGGTTTAATTCCAAAAGTTATGAGTTTGTCTTGAGCAGCAAGCTTTGCTGCATCTGAAATGGAGTTAATGAAAATATCTGGATTTTTAATAACATGATCAGCTGGAAGGACCATCATAATATCATTCTCATCTAAGTTAATTGCAGCAAGTGTGATTGCTGGAGCAGTATTTCTTCCTTCTGGCTCTATGATGATTTTGTCATTTTTGTTTAAAGAGCATTGAGCTTCAACAAAAAAACGGTGCTCATGATTACATACTATGATTTTCTTTTTTATTTTTAAGTTATCAAATCTATTTAAAGTTTCCTCCAATAATGTATTCTTGGAAATAAAATTTAAATATTGTTTAGGGTGTGATTCTCTTGAATCTGGCCATAATCTGCTTCCAGAACCACCAGATAATATTACTGGAACAATATTAAACATTCTTACCCAAAACTCCTTTCCAATTATTTATCATCAGTTATCACCAAAAATATCACAGGAGTAGACTTTTTCAGTAACATCTTCAATTAGTTCATCAACTCTATTTGCCAAAATCACATCTGACATTGTTTTAAATTTGCTAAGATTTTCTTCGATCTTATATGAATTATATTCTCTATTTTTAACAAGAGGTTCGTATATAACAATTTTAAATCCTTTGTTGTCTAAAAAACTAATAACATCAAAAATTGCAGAAGAACGGAAATTATCAGAGTTTTTTTTCATTGAAAGCCTGTAAATCCCTATGATATTTGGATTTGAGGATGCAACATCATTTGCAATAAATTCTTTTCTCTTTTGATTAGAATTTATAGTTGCTTTAACCAAAGTTTGAGGCAAATTTGAAAAATTACTTAAAAGCTGTTTAGTATCTTTTGGAAGACAATATCCACCATAACCAAAAGATGGGTTATTATATCCATCACCAATTCGAATATCCGCGCAAACTCCGTTAATAATGTTTTTTGAACTCAAATTATTAGATCTTGAGAAAGTATCCAATTCGTTAAAAAAAGCAACTCTGTTGGCTAAGTATGTATTTGAAAATAATTTTATTGCTTCTGCTTCTGATGATGAAACAAGGAAAGTTTTCACAGTATCTTTTTTTTCTGATGCATTTTTAAGAATTTCAACAAATTCAAGACATTTTTCATTATTTCCTCCAACAACAATTCTTGATGGAAAAATATTATCTTCAAGTGCACTTCCCTCTCTTAAGAATTCAGGTGAAAATACAATTTTATTGCTGTTATGTTTTTTTTGGATAGTTTCTGTATAGCCTATTGGAACAGTAGACTTTATTACAATAAAGGCATCTTTGTTAAAGCTCAAAATATCATCAACCACATTATCAATTATTGAGGTATCAAATGAATTTAATTCCTCATTAAAATCTGTCGGCGTACATATTAAAAATATATCCGAATTTAAATATGCATCTTTTTTGTTAGTTGTTGCCTGAATATTTAATTTTTCATTTTCAAGAAATTTTGATAAATATTCATCGTCAATCGGCGATTGAAATTTATTGATACAATCAACTTTTTCTTGATCAATGTCGTAGGCTATAACTTTATTTTCTTTAGCTAAAAGAACAGATATTGAGCATCCTACATAGCCTAAGCCTATAACTGTTATCATGTTATTTTCATTCACAATAATCTATTTTTTTTTAAATATGTAAAATCTTGTAATTACAAAAATACATGACAAAAATAAACCAATAAAAAAACCAATGATGCAAATAACTGCTCTATTTGGAGCAGATTTTTTTAAAGGAATATGAGGACTATCTATTATTTTTAAAAGATAGTCGTCACTGATTTTAGCAAGCATTTTAGTTTTCAATTGTGTATCTATTAAACTACTTATTGATCTTTTAATAGAAATAATTGAAGTTTTAGAATCTTCCTCAGCAAGAAAATTTAAAGCATTTTCTGATTCCGATAAATCATTAACCCGAGAAATCTCATTAGTTGTTTCAATAATTTTTTCTAGCAAGTATTGTGCAAAAATTGGTGATATATGTGTTACTGAGATCTTTATATATCTACTTATTTGATCAACTTCAGTTTCAATCATCCCAAGATAGTGTTCATGAGCTTCAATATAGGTTGGTTTTTGAGAATAAGGTGTATCAACTTCACGAACCCAAGCATCTTTTAATAAATCATATGAATTTTCGTCATATGTTAATTTATTTGAATTGAGATCATATTTTTTTGCAGCCATTATTGAGGGCAAAATAGATGGATCCATTTCAATCAATATTTTTAAAAAATCTTTTGAACGAATTGTTGCAATTGCTCTGTAGGCTTTAGCATCTGCTGAATTTTGCGGAAGGGATATTCCAGCCATTGATGCCAAACCACTATATTGATTTAAAACAGAAGAAGACTTTTCATCTAGCTCATTAATAGTTAATAAGCTCGAAGAAGTGTAAATATTTGACAGTGATAAGGAATAAAAAACGACAACAACTGAAGCAATAAGAGTAGTTATAAAAATAAGTTTTATGCTTTTTAATAGTTCCTCAAACACCTCATATAAATCAATATTATCAGATTCGTTTTTCATTTATTAATCTCCCAGTTAAATAAATGGTACCCGGAGCCGGACTTGAACCGGCACGCTATTGCTAGCGAGGGATTTTAAGTCCCTTGTGTCTACCAATTCCACCACCCGGGCATAAATGGATTATACTTTTTATCGAATGGTGTAGCCACCATCAATAATAAAGTTATGCCCATTTGCATAATTTGACTCTTCTGACAACAGGTAAGATACAATGCCATTAATGTCATCTTTTTTTGCCATCCTTTTTAGCGGAATCTTTGACTCCAATCTTTTTACAAAATCTTCATCCTGATCATTAAATACTCCACCTGGGGAGATAGAATTAACGTTTATATTATTCTCACCGAGATAAGATGCAAGCCATTTTATCAGTCCTATAAGTCCAGATTTTGAAGCAGTATAAACTGCTGGAGTATGAAAATTTAGATTCTGATACAATTTTGGTGTAGGCGCAACAACTCCATACATTGATGAAACTGCAATTATTTTACCACAACCTTTTTTAGACATTATCGGTGAAATAATTTGGCATATTTGAAAAAAACTAGAAAGATTTATTTGAATTCCCTCATACCATACATCCAAAGGAAACTTATCAAAATCCGGCATTTTATTATACTTAGACATTAATCCTTCAGTTGTTTGTGCAGCATTAAATATAAAACCATATATATCATTATTAAAGTATTCACATATATTTGTAATTGATTCTTGAATATTTTCCTTGTCGGTAAGATTGATATGCTCAAAATCAATATTAAGTTTTTTTGACAAATCTACTAATCCTGAAGATTTTTTATCAGCTATTATTAATTTATAGTCATGATTTTGTGATAAATATATTGCTAAATTCTTGCCAATTGATCCAGTTGATCCTATTAATAAAATATTTTTTTTCATTGGTAAATTTCTCCAAGATCACAGTTAAGGTCATTATAGAGATATTCAACAATTTTTCTGTCAATTTCAGAATCTATGTCTAAGCTTCTCTCATATGGAATAACATAACCTAAAACATTTCCCTCGAAAAGCGAAGAAGATTTTCTAATATACTCTGATTTAAAAAGATACATTGAAGCAACATGATCCAATATTTTTGGTGCATCTTGTCTCCTCACAATACTATTAGGTAATTGTTTTGAAATTTCCAAAAAATTATTCTCAGTAAGCTCAAGCATGTTGAAATAAGGATTTTTTCGCGAAAAACAAACAGTTATCAAGCCATCAGGCTTATCACTAAGATTTAAAAATGACTCTATCATGTTATCTATGTCACCACTCGGCCTAAGGGGACATGTACAATCTAAATCAAAAAAATAATCAAATTTCCTATTTTGCATGGTTTCAATTGATTTGAGCTGATGCTTCCATACATCAAATTTTGATGCAAAGTCATTTGCCAATGATTCAGGTCTCAAGCCAATGCATTTTGCGCCATATCTTTCAGCAATTTTTACGATTTCTTCTGAGTCTGTACTAATATATATTTCGTCGCAGAATTTTGAATCTAAGGCTTGTCTTATTGTTGTAGCTATCAAAGGGTGCCCCATAAAATCCGAAATATTCTTGTTCGGAAGGCCTTTGCTACCTCCCCTGGCGCAAATTGAAAATAAAATATTATTTGCCATTTCTTACTTTTTCAAAAAAATTTAATAATGGTGTTGATTCCTCAAGAAAGGAGCCTAACCAAATATCACTATTTTCTACCCAAGATAGAAAATTACTCATTGACCTTTGAATTAAATCTTGCCTTTTAAATAATTTGTTTTCGTAAATTATTTTATTTCCGTATGAATCAATCCTAATCAATGAATCATTATCAATATTCCATATTAATTTATAGTTTGAAATAGTTACCTCAATATATCTTTTATAAACTGGATTAATCATGTCCATATGAACAACTCCAATAAAATTTTTATATTTCCATATTGAATGGAAAAAATCATCAATATTCATATCTTTGTTTGATAAATTTGCTAGTTCATAAATATAATTTTCTGGTTTACCAAACATCCATAATGCTAAATCTAATTCGTGGCATAACTCATATATTACTCCTCCTCCAGACTTTCTATTAGCATAGTAACTACTTTTATTAATTCCTCCCTTTCTCCATTGATTTAATTCTTGACCAACATGAATATCAAATGAGATTATATTATTTTTTTCCTCTTGTACTATCTCGTTAAGTTTAATAATGCCCTTAGAAAATCTCAGCTGAAAACCCACAGGAACTTTAAAATTCTTCTTTTTACATAAATCTATTAAATCATTGAGTTCATCAGATAATAAGCACGGAGGTTTTTCTAGATATATTTTCTTATCATTAAGAATCGCTGTTTTAGAATATTGATAATGCTTGTTTGATGCATTAGCAATGATCACAGCCTCATATTCGTCTAAAGTACTTTCAAAAAAATCAAGCATCGATGATTCTGAAGTGTTATCTTCGCCACAAAATGTATCTTTTAAAAAATGGGCTTCGTGACCAAATGATTCAATATTCTTTTTGTGTTGAGAAGCTATTGAGCCTCTTCCAACTATTAGTATCTTCATTTTTCTGTTGTGTGAGGCCAATCCTGATTGTTAATTTCTTCAAGATCATGAACATTTGCAACATCAAACCATCTTTCAAAATTTGGCATTAAAGGAAATGCTTTTATATTTGATGAATATTTTAAATAATCATTTATAAAATCTGGCATATCTAAATATGAGATTTCATCTGGCAACATCTGCATCAATAACTTATAAGTGAAAAGATAAATGCCTGCTGCACACCAATATTCTTTTATTGGCTTTTCTTCAATACTTTTAATCTCTAATTTATTATTTGTTGAAATTACTCCATAATTAATTGGCATATAATTCTTTGTGCATACTACAGTCAAATCATTTTTGTTTTTGATATGAAAATTGCACAATTTTTTATACTCAAGATTACAAACAATATCTGCATTTAGAACAATTAAATTTTTGAACTTTTTATCTTTAAGATAATTTATTGGTCCTGCTGTACCAAGTTTTTCTTTTTCTTCAATATAAAAAATATTAATATTGAATTTTTCTCCATTTCCTAATCTATCAATAATTTTTTCAGATAAATAATTTACTGCTACATAAACTTCCTTTATCCCTGTTTGAGATAATATTTTTATATTACGTTCAATAAGTGTTGTATTGCCAATTTTTGCAAGTGATTTTGGTATTTTCTTGGTATAAGGTCGAAGTCTTTTACCTTCACCACCTGCCATAATTAAAGCTATTGTAGAATCATCAATTTTTTCTTGACTAACAAAAGAGTCCTCATAAGTAATAAAAGTTTTAAATTCACGAACAAATAATGATACAAGTTTGTTTTGAATTATGACTGGAATCGACGAAAGATTAGTTTCGTAGCTCAATTCAAAAGCTTTCTTCAAATCCATTAAATCAAGAACTATAGGATTTTTATTCATATGGTTTGAGATGAGCTCATCAATTGAAGCACCCTGTAAAATAGACTTTCGAATATCTCCATCAGTAATTACACCTTTAAGACTATCTTTAGTATCAACAACTAGAATGATATCTAAAAATGAAGACTGAAGTTTTTCAACTGCATTAATAAGAAGATCATCAGATCTTAAAATGCAATCCTTTATATTAATCATATCTGGCTATTCTATATGATTTTTTAGGAATCAAGCATACCTAGAGTCATATATGTGAAATCTTTAAAATCGTTTTCTTCTAAATCCTCTCGACATCCCCAACCATCAAATACAAATTTTAATCCCTGACTATTTAACCATGGAAGAAGATCTATATTTGAGTTCTTTCTGTGATTATTTAAAAAAAATATTCCAGTGATATCATATTTATCAATTTTGTTAATATCAAAATCCTTCTCAAACCCTAGATTTTGTATTTCATTTTGATTTAAGCAATTATCAAAACCATATACTTTATTTGTAAAAGGTGATACTGAATTATAAAAATCAATAGATGTTGAAAATCTTACGTCATTTGTTTCAGGGGTTCCTTTGAATGCTAGCCCAATAATTAGTATATTTGTATCCTCTGATTTTATATTATAAGTTGAACAAAACTTTTTTAGAGCCCTATTAGGTGACCCAAGGGCATAATTGTTAATTTTTCTAGAGATTTTACCTAGTTCAATTGGAGATTCTGGCTCTTTTGAGGGATGTGTATAGATAATAGGATCTTTTGTTAAGCAATATCCTCCCACACCCGGAGAAGGTAATGGAATATCAGCTCTTTCATAATCAAAATTTATTTTTGAAATTAATCTTCTAGCATTTATATTATAAGATTCACAAATATTCGACAGTTCGTTAGCAAAAGAAAATTTTAAATCTCTGTAAGTATTACATGCCAATTTTGCAAGTTCTGCTGATTCTAATGATTCAACCTCAACAATATTTTTACAAAACTTTTTAAAATAGTTTGATGATTTCCTTAAACACTCATCTGAAAAACCAGAAACAATCTGTGGAAGATTTCTAAGCTCCTGAAGAGCACTTCCTTCAAGAGTTCTCTCAGGAGCAAAAGATAAGTGCCAGTCAACTCCACATAAAAGTCCTGAAGCTTTTTCAAGATATGGTATGAAGATTTCTCTGCATGATCCAAGTGGGATTGTAGACCTTATTATTATTAATATGCCAGGTTTAATTGCCGATATTATTTTATCAAGACAACTAAGTATTTGAGACAGATCTGGCACTCCCTCATCAGAAATAGGAGACCCTACCGAAATCATGTAGATATCAGATTCAGGAATCTCATTTGTAAAATCTAAAAGCCCTTTTTCAAGAGAATCGTTAATCATATTTGATAAACCTGGTTCATCAAACTTGGTTTTATTATTTTTTAAATCATCAACTAAAGATAAACTATTATCGTAGCCTATAACTTCCATATCATATGAACTTATATGACACGCTACAGTCAGACCTACAAACCCTAATCCCATAATACAAGATTTTGTGTTTTGAAAATCTTCTGAGATATCTGAAATATAATAATTTCTATTTAATGCTCCAAGTAATTCTTTCTGATCATTAAGTACAAAAATAGTTTTAACGTTTTTTTTGAACTGAACTTCAAGATCTTTAATGTTATTCCATGTATTGACATCATCAATATCACTTTCCACAACAGATATAGGATTTCTAACCATAAAATTACTTATTGGTAAATTAAGATCAGCATTGTCATTGATAATTCTTCTTAGGTCACCATCTGCAAAACAACCAATAAATTTATTTTCACTTGAAATAACTGCAACTATACCTTTAACATAATCATTGTTTTTAATAGACATCTTATTAATTACAGAGGAGGTATCCTCTATTTCAGCACATGTCAAAATTTTAAGATAATCTTGTTTACTCATAATCAATACTAATATCTTGAGAGAATTGTAATACCACCAAGTATCATTATTATTGCGGTAATATCAATAATATTTATAGCTTCTTTTGAATAAAAAAATGAGAATAAAGTTAGAGTAATTATTGTGAATCCAGTAACAAACGGATAAGCAACATATAAAGGTATTGACTTTATAGCTTGAGCATAAAAAAACAAATTTGCTCCAAATAAACAACAAGCTAGTATAAATTGCCATGATAAATAAATTGCTAATGGATTAGATGATTCAATGCCTTTATTAGATGCCAGTTTTACAAGAACTGATGCCGTTGAATTAAATACAGTCGAAAATATTAAAAATAGCCAAGAAATCATAAAGCCTCCTCCTTTTTTATAACATTAATCGCTTGCTTTGCAATCTTAATAGAATTAGAAAGGCCCCTATCCCATGGATAGAATTGACTCCAATCATTAATATACAAACCATTTATATTTGAGTTAATTGGAATAATTCTTTTACCAAAACCAGTAAATGAAATGTTTTGAGCATAAGGCGCTTTTGAAACAAATGCATTGGAGACCCATGATTCGTCAAATTCAGGATTTATCTTCTTTAAATTTAAATAAACCTTTTGAAGAAATAAATCATCCTCCATTAAAAAATGTTCGTGAGAGGTTGAAACATAATCAGGTACATAAACTATATTACAATCATCTGCCTTATATTCCGGATTTAGTAAAGTGTAGTCAATCACTCCAACAAAAGGGATATCTTTTGAAATAACATTTAACCACATAAAATTTGAGAACTCTTTCTTAAGCAATAAAACTGCACAAACTACTCCCATCCATTCCTTTTCTTGAATAAGTTCTTTTTCAATACCATTAAATTTACATAATTTATTCAGTATAGGTGTTGGTACAGTGGTTAAAACACAACTAGCTTCAATAAATTTATTATCATCAAGCTTTACTCCTGTAACTTTATTTTCTTTTGTCTCAATTGATTCAACCTGTGTCCCAAGAAGTATTTTTCCATTTTTATTTAAAAATTTATTTTCCAAAATATTAATGCAATCATTAAGTCCGCCCTTTATGTATGCAATTTTTTCTGTTTGAATTTTAAGTCTGCTCCATAAAAAAGGTGCAGGAATCTGATCCTGATATTCTTTAAATTTCAAATCAAATAAGGGTTTCCACAAAACATCATAAGTTTTTTGATCTAACATTTTTAATAAAAAATCTTTTGAAGTTAAGTGATCAATTTTTTCCCATTTTATGAAAAATCTTGTAAGAAGAACCATGAGTCCTAACTTAATTCTTGAAAAGAAAGGTATTTTTGAAAATTTTAATAGATCAAAAGGTTTTTCCATTGGGTGAAACTTATCATCAATATAAGATCCTCTTTTAACAGTTGACCAAACAATCTTGTCATCTAGGTTAAGTTCTTTTAATAATTCAAATATAAAAGGAGTTTCAGGACCGTAATAGTGATAAAACTTTTCAATGTAATCATTTTTATATTGAACTGAACGTGCTAAACCTCCTACCTCTTTTCCTTTGTCAATAATCAGTACTTCGTCAAATTCATCAATCAGTTTATAGCCAGAATATAGCCCACCAATCCCAGCACCAATAATAATAAGTCTATTTTTTTTCGCCATAGTAATCTCTATACCAATCGGCTGACTTTTTAATACCTTCAATAAGACCAGTTTTGATCTTAAAGTTTGTTAATTTTCTCAACTTCGATGTATTTGGACAACGCCTTTTAACGGAATTTGGTAGTCCTTCAGATGGAATTAATTGAAGATCCTTTCCAAGTACATCTTTTATTAATTTTGTAAGTTCAAGAATATTAATCTCGGCTTCTTGGTCTCCAATATGAATAATCTGATCGCATGTATTATTTGATTTTGCAACTAAATATGAGGCTTCTACAGCATCTTCAACATAACAAAATGCTCTTGTTTCATCTGCGCCAATTACTTTAAATGGATTTTCATCATTCAACATTCTTAAAATTATTTCCGGAACAGCATGATTAAATCCCATCCTGGGACCATAAATATTATGATATCTTATTATTGACGTTTCTCTTTTAAACTTCTTTCCAAATTGAAAACATAAGTATTCAGAAACAAATTTACTTGACGCATATGAAAATCTTGTATTTGTAGGTTGTGAAAATACTACTGGCACATCCTCTGCAGTTGGCACATCCATTAGCCCATATTCCAGCGCTCCAGCATAAACTTCAGATGTAGACGAAAAAATTAATTTTTTAAAATTTATTGCTTCTAAAAATTTTAAAAAATTTATTGTTATTAAAAGATTAGTTAAACACAATTCATATGGCATTTCATAAAAAAGTTTTGTTCCATTTATTGCTGCGAGATGATAGATAAAATCAAATTCTCCTTTGACATCTAAAGAAATTTCCTTTGTTAGATCAACTTTATGGAATGTAACATTGGATAACTCTATTAATTCTTGAAACTCAGTATCTATTTCTTCTTTGGCTTTGAAAAGATTATCCAATATAACAATTTCATCACCTTTATTGGCATGAAATTTAGCTAGGTGGAAACCAATAAATCCACTGCCACCGGTGATAAGTACTTTCATATATTAATAAGTCAAATTATGTGCATATATTAAACTAATATGTACTGGACTGCATTTTTTTATTTTGAGTGTTTAAATTTTGAAGTATTGTTCAACGATATCTTTAGAAGACGGAACATCTATGATTTCTTTCAATTTTTCATTAGATATATTGTAATAGAGTGAAATTTTGTTAAAAGATTCATTTGAATTTATTGAAATATTAAACTTGTCAATTACAGATTTTAATTCAACATTTCCAGTACCAGTAAGATTATAAATTTCATTAAATTTGTTTAATTTTATGAGTTCAAAAAAAGCTTTCAACATATTTTCAGTATCAATAACAGAAAGAGTAGAATCTCTATTGAGATAAAGCTTATTATTTTTTAGATCAAAAAAAGGTCCTTTTCTGGATAATTTAGAAACAACTGTACCCAGTCTTAAAATTAGCGAATTATTATGATATTTCAGGAGGAACTTCTCTGCTAAGAGTTTATGAAATGCATAGTAGTCTAGTAAATTAATATCAATGTGAGAATCTTCTTTATTTTTGTCTAAGTTATTCTTATCACTATAAACGTCAATGGATGAGAAAAATATATACTTATCTGATTGAAAATAATTTAGAGATTTCACTAAAGATAAGAAAGATTTTTCAAAATCCCAAAATGGATCATTATTAGCTTTGAACCTATAGCTGTTTCCATTA
>MDTB01108746.1_pt1 | contig 13592 bp, 15 predicted proteins | sample 811161 | NCBI WGS metagenome assembly MDTB01 (sample SAMN05326650, study PRJNA326480) | marine metagenome | isolation source: seawater | place: Mediterranean Sea | collected 2009
ACTCGACAACGCAAGTGAGTATGAAATGGAATCAGAAGTCGACAAAATAAATCAAGAGATGCTTCGAGAGATGGAACTCGATCGTGAAGCCGACATGATTAGGTTAGGTCGAGATAGATACACTAGACAGATAAAAAAGAATGAAGAAAAAGGTCGACAAAGTGTACCCCCGCCGTACATTTATCTCCAAAAAGAATTACTACTGCCGTTAAGTAACGGGATAGAAGATTTTATAAAATTATCTTTTAGTGGCAACAATGCAGGGTCGAGAAAAACAGCGGCGATCCCGCTTCGTGATTTAGATGACCCTAAAAAAATATCTTTAATAGCATTAAAAGGAATTATTGATGGGATAAGTTTAAAAAAATCTTTATTACAAATTTCTATTAGTATTGGTGCAATGCTAGAGTTGGAAGAACAAAGTGGCGTGTTCAAAAAAAACTTACCCTATTTACATTCAAGAATTTTAAAAGATTTAATGAATAGAACTAAAAATGTAACACATAGAAAAAAGGTGTTTTCACACACTTTAAGAAAATATGAAATACAACACGAGAACTGGGGGTTATCCAAACAAGTATTAGTTGGTCAACAATTAATAGATTTAGTTATTCGATACACAGGAGTATGCCGAATACAAAACTTAAAGGTTGCTAGAAACAAGACGCAAAACTTTCTAGTGCTTACTCCTGATGTCGAGAAAAAGATAAAAGAAGGTAACTTCCAATGCAGCGTATTATCGCCTTACCACAAACCTATGATAGTGAAACCTAAAGATTGGGCTACACCCTTTTCAGGCGGTTATATAAATGAATATCTAGCGAAAGCACCATTGATCAAAACGCACGATTACAGATATTTGTCGACATTAAAAGATAAAGATTTAAAAGATTTTTATGGTGCAGTAAATTATTTGCAGTCAGTCCCATTTCAAGTTGATAAAAATATACTACCAATATTTAATCAAATATGGAAAGAGGGAACTACGCTAGGTGGATTCCCGCAACAAGAAAGTTTTCTCGACTCTAAAGGTAAGCCAAAACACGTTTTAAGACCATCAGAATTAAATAAACCAGATCCCCCACGAGATGTGCTGGTGAAGTACAAACGTGATTTGACAAGAGTGTATGCAGATGAAGTTGCAAGAAGTAGTAAAGTTTTAAGTACAGCTACAAGTAAAGAACTTGCAGATGAATATAAAGATTTTAAACAATTTTATTTTGTTATAAATGCAGATACAAGAGGAAGATTATATTCAGTTGGAACTACTTATAATTATCAATCCGATCAAAAAATAAAATCTTTAATATGTTTTGCAAATGGCGAAAGGTTAGGAAAACGTGGAGTATATTGGTTATATGTTCATGCGGCGAATACTTGGGGTAATGATAAAATTACTTATGATGAAAGATTTGAATTTACTAAATCAATGGAAAAAGAAATAGTTGATTGGGCTACAAACCCTATGGATAGCATAGGTTGGTCAAAAGCTGATAAACCAATGGAATTTTTACAAACTTGTTTTCATATTAAAAAAGTTATTGAAGTTGGAGAGGACTACGAGTGTAATCTACCTGTAAGTGTAGACGCTACTTGTTCAGGACTACAAATTTTGTCTATTTTGATAAGGGACAACGATACAGGTTCAAAAGTAAATGTAGTGCCTAATGAAAAACCGCAAGATATATATACTATTATATCGACAAAAGTAGAGGAAGAAGTCAAACGGAAGGCGGGTGAGGGTTCTCGTGAAGCTAACAGGTGGCTTCAGTATGGTATTTCTCGACAAATAGTTAAGAGAAACATTATGACTTATGTATATGGTTTAAGACCCTATGGTGCTAGGCAACAAATCTTTGATGAATACAAAAAACGAGTTGAATTAGGTCAAAAACCTAAATGTTTAAAAGATGATGGATTTAGTGATTGTAAGTGGTTAGCTGAAATTGTGTGGCGACATATAGAAAAAGAGATATTTTTAGCAAGTGAACTTATGAAATGGTTTCAAAGTTGTGCAAAATTATTTGGACAAGCAAATCTACCTATGAAATGGACAACGCCTATTGGTTTTCCAGTTGAAATGGATTACAGATATTTAGCAAAATTTAGAGTTAAAACTGCAATTGCAGGTTCATTAGTTTATACGACTTTAAGAAGACAAATGGACAAAAAGGACACTAGGAAATTTGTGTCCTCATCAGCACCTAATATTGTTCATTCATTAGACTCTGCTATTTGTGCTGCAACAGCTTTGGAGTGTAAAATATCAGGAAATCCAATACCAAATCTAATGATGATCCACGACAGCTTCGCTACCACAGCTAATAGAGTGGACGATTTACACACTATTATAAGGGATTGCGTGTCGAGAATGTTCGAAGAAGACTTCCTTCGAGCTTTGTACGAGGACTTTTCTCGACAATTACCTGACAAATTTAAAGAAAAATTACCAGAACCACCCCAAAAAGGGACAATGCAACTTCAGGAAGTAAAAAAAAGTTTGTATTTTTTTAGTTAAATGGTATTGATAACGATATAGTATTTATGACGAAATTATTTGTATATGGAACTTTGAAAAGTGATGGTGCTTTACATTCACTTTTACAAAACGGAAAATTTTTAGGAGAGTATGTAACTAAATCTAAAGGTTACGCAATGTCTAGTGCAGGAGGAAATTCATTTCCATTTGTCTACTACACAAACCCAAAAACAAACCCTTATAGAATTAAAGGTGAGTTATATGAAGTTGATCCAAAAACTTTGGGTGCAGCTATGAGAACTGAATTATCCGCAGGTTATGAGTTTAAAGAATTTGACGACAATATATTTGGGTTTCTTTATCCTAAAGCAATTGGAAGTTATTCTAATAACATTCAAGTTAATGATGAAGAAAAATACATTGAGTGGCTTAATTTCTGAAATTTGTTTTAACTCTATTACTTCTTCCATTTTCTGAAACTTTCACAATAGAAAGTAAATTACATTTATATCAATTTGAAGTTAATACTTGTGATGTAAATGTAAAAACAATTTATCACGAAAATATAAACAAACACGAGATTACAATAAATAATATTAAATATCAATTTATAGGAACTCTTTGTGAAATTAAGTATTGATACCGAGACTATATTGTAAAGGATAACGATAAAGAGGGTACTCTTGGAGGTACTACTTATGAATAAACAAATCATAAAAACACACACAACAAGTGAAGGAAAAGCAAACTATCCCTATTTATTTTCACCAGATACGAAATTTGATAAGGACGGGTTGTATAGAACTAAACTTGTTTTACCAAAAATTCAAGCAAGTGAAATTGTAAAGTTAATTGACTCTACAATTGAAGAAACTGCAAAGAAGAATGGTAAAAATAAAATATCTCCATACAAACCTTATAAAGAACTTAAAGATAAATCAGTTGAATTTACATTTAAGTTAAAGGCGAAAGTAAAACCACAAAGCGGTGCTGACTTTGAACAACGTCCAAAGATATTTGACGCTAAAGGTCAACCGATAACAAAACATTTATCGGTTTATAGCGGTACAACAATGAAGGTCGCTTTTCAGGTAATTCCTTATCATACTAATATGCTTGGTACAGGAGTTAGTCTTCGTCTTAAAGCGGTTCAAATAATTGAACTGGTTGAAGGTAAGAATGGAAGCGGAGAACAAGCCGAAGAACAATTTGGATTTTCCTCCGAAGATGGTTTTGAAATAAAACCAGAAATGAGTGGTGGTAATGAAGAAGTCCAAGCGACAGCAGAAGACTTTTAAATACCGATCAGGTTTAGAGGAAAGTGTATGTAGCGATTTACAAAAGAGAGATGTAAATTTTTCTTATGAAAGTCGTGTCATATCTTTCCTCAAACCAAGTAAAGTACAAAAATATACTCCTGATGTAATTTTAGATAATGAAATTATCATAGAAATAAAAGGTCATTTTAAAAGAGAAGATAGACAGAAACATTTATTTATTAAACAACAATATCCAAATTTAGATATTCGTTTTTTATTTGGTAACGCAAGAAATAAAATTTACAAAGGATCAAAAACTACATACGCCGATTGGTGTATTAAAAATAATTTTAAATATTGCGAGAAAAGAATACCTGAAAGTTGGACAAAATATGGAAGGACATAACGAAAATGAATTTATTAGTCATCTACCTTGTGAGAAGTGTGGTAGTAGCGACGCAAATAGTCTTTATTCTGATGGGCATTTGTTTTGCTTTAGCTGTAATACTTATACGCACCCTGAAGGAAATCATAATTTGGAAAGGAAGGTTCGAGTGGAGAATGTTAAAAGTAATTTCGTCGAGGGAATTCCAAAAAGTCTTCCTAGACGAAAACTCACGCTTGAAAGCTGTGAACTATGGTCTTATGGTGTGGGGCAACAAGCTGACAAGACGATTCAGATAGCAAACTATTACGACAAAAGTAGAAATTTAGTTTTTCAAAAAATTAGAGATAAAGATAAAAACTTTCATACGATAGGTAATATCAATGAAGCAGGTTTATATGGTCAAGAAAAATGGCACTCTAACGGAAAAATAATATGTATATGTGAAGGAGAGATTGACACAATTAGTTTATCTCAAATTTTTAATCATAAATATCCTGTGGTTGGAATACCTAATGGAGTTAATGGTGCAGTAAAATCTATAAAGAAACAATTAGAATTTTTAGAAACATACGAAACTGTCGTTTTATTTTTTGATCAAGATAAACATGGATTTGAAGCAGCTCAAAAAGTTGCTGAACTATTTACAGTAGGTAAATGTAAAATTGCAACATTACCCTTAAAAGATGTAAATGAAATGCTTGTTGCTAATAAAACTGAAGAAGTTATTAAAGCAATGTGGGAAGCAAAAGTTTATCGACCTGATGGTATAGTAGCAGGAGAAGAACTTTGGGAAGTTGTAAAAGAAACTCCTGAAAAAGCAAAAGTAGATTATCCATATCAAGGATTAAATAGAAAATTATTTGGAATTAGAAAAAGAGAAATAGTTACAATATGTGGTGGATCAGGAATTGGTAAATCATTATTAGTAAAAGAAATTGCATATCATTTAATTAATCAAAATCATAAAGTTGGTTTAATTTCTTTAGAAGAAAGTATTAAAAGAACTGCTGAAGGAATTATAGGATTACATTTAAATAAACCAATACATTTAGATCGAGAAAATATTAATGAAGCTGAATTAAAAAAAGGTTTTAAAGAAACAGTAGGTAATGGAAATGTATTTTTATATGACCATTGGGGATCTATAAATGAAGATACAATATTAAATAAAATTAGATATTTTAGTAAAGCATTAGATATAGAATATTTATTTATAGATCATATTTCTATAATTGTTAGTGGATTAGAAACACACGACGAAAGAAAAACTATTGATGTTCTTATGACTAAATTAAGAGCATTAACAGAGCAATTAGGAATTGGTGTTATAATTATTAGTCATTTAAAAAGACCTGAAGGTAATAAAGATCACACCGACGGACTTAAAACTTCATTAGGACAATTAAGAGGTTCAGCAAGTATTGGACAACTTTCCGATATTGTTATTGGAGTTGAAAGAAATGCAAGTGGAGATAACTCCGAAGAAACAACAGTTAGAATTTTAAAGAATAGGTTTGCAGGTATTACAGGTGCAGCTTGTAAATTAAAATATAATAAAGAACAGGGAAGGTTATATGAACAAGACAACACCATTAATTTTTGATATTGAAACAAACGGGTTAGACCCTGATAAAGTCCATTGTCTAGTAATTAGAAAAGATGGAGAAACAAATTCCTTTGTTGGAAACGAAATACTAAATGGGCTAGATATGTTGAAAGACAATCTAGTCGTTGGTCATAATATAATTAAGTACGACCTTCCTGTGCTTAAAAAACTTTATGACTATTCTCATAATGAGAACCTAGTACACGACACTCTAGTTTTTAGTCGTCTTATCTACCCAGATATAAAACAGCTAGACGTGAAGTTGTTACACAATGGACGAATACAAACCCATTTAGTTAACAAGCATAATCTCGAAAGTTGGGGTTGTCGCTTGAATTGTGAGAAGGGCGACTATGGAAAAGCCAACGCCTCTTGGTCGTCCTTTTCAAAAGAAATGCTTGAATATTGTATTCAAGATACAAAAATAACGGAGAAGCTGTATGGGTACTTAACTAACAAAAACTTTTCAGATCAATCCATTATGTTAGAACACGAAATAGCACATATCTTGTATGAGCAAGAAATGAAAGGTATCGGTTTTGACGAGAAGAAAGCAATTGAACTTCACGCTAAATTACTCAAACGTACAAATAAATTAAAAGAAAATTTAGCAAAAGCATTTGGTTCGTGGGAGGTTGATCTAGGAGAATTTACTCCGAAAGTTAATAATAAAAAACTTGGCTATATTAAAGGTCAATCAATTCGTAAAAAGAAAACAGTTGTCTTTAATCCTTCTTCTCGTCATCATATAGCAAACAGATTTCAAACATTATATAATTGGAAACCTGAAAAATTTACTGAACATGGTCAACCAATTGTAGACGAAGATGTTTTAAAAGAATTAAATTTTCCTGAAGCAAAAGATTTATACGAATATTTATCAATAGAAAAAAGATTAGGATTTTTAAGTGATGGTAATAATGCTTGGTTAAAGGTTCATAAATTTGGAAGATTACATACTCACTATGTAACTAATATTATAACTGGAAGAATGTCTTCAAGAAAACCAAATTTACAACAAGTACCAAGTATGAATACTCCTTACGGAAAAGAATGTAGAGAATTATTTGTTCCCTCTGATGGTTATGTCCTAGTGGGTGCGGACGCTTCTGGTTTAGAAGCCAGATGTCTCGCCCACTACATCTATAATTATACAGGTGGAAAAGAGTATGTTGATCTAATTTTAAAAGGCGACATACATACTTATAATATGAATATAATGGGAATTACTAATAGAGGTCATGCGAAAAATGCTTTCTATGCAATTCTTTATGGTTGTAGTTATAAAAAATTATCTGAAATGTTAAAGATAGATATTAGAGAAGGTAAGAAACTTCTTGATAGATTTTATTTAGGATTACCTTTCTTAAAAGAAATACGACAAGATATAGTCGAGAAGTTAGAAGCTGTTGGACACATCAACGCCATAGATGGAAGAAAATTACAAATACGATCTACTCATAGTAGTTTAAATAGTTTAATTCAAAGTTGCGGTGCAATAATTATGAAAAAAGCATTAACTCTTTTATGGAATAGTTTGAAAGACCACGACGCATTTGTTGTGGCAAACATACATGACGAATTTCAGATAGAAACAAGAAAAGACTTGGCAGAAAGCGTAGGAAAAATTGCAGTCAAATCAATCGAAGAAGCAGGGAAACACTTCAACCTACGAGTCCCAATCACAGGCGAATATAAAATCGGAAAAAACTGGGCAGAAACGCACTAACTATAATTATCTTTGGCGTAAGTGGGCAAGTAATTGTTTAGGAAAACAAAGAATAAGAAGTGGTAAAGATTGTGGTTTATCAATTGATGAACTTTTAGAGATAACACCTAGTCATTGTCCTTGTTGTAAAAATATTATGATACCTATGCAAGATCAAATACATAATTCGCCAACAGTAGATAGACTTAACCCTGAAATTGGTTACGACGTAGATAACATTTGGATTATTTGTCATCAATGTAACAAAACAAAAGGAACTCACAAAACACCTGCTGCCTTATATAAAATAGCGGACGCTTGGTACTTAAAAATTGAAAGGAAAAAGATATTAAAATGCAAGTCATAATAGTTTTAACAGATTACACAAACATTAACGGGGAACTTTGTTGTTCTTATTCTTGTTTTGAAAAACCACAAGAGGGAGAAAAGGTTAATGGAGAAAGTTTAATTGATAGCCCTTCAGTACAAATAGCTTCTCTACTTTCTAGTTTTTTACAAACAGTAGAAAGAAATAATAGATTACTTATGCAAGTACCTATTAATGAAAGTCGACAAAGTAAATATGCAAAGACGGACTTTCGCTATCATATAAAAAAATACGACAATGTTATTGAAGTAGATTTAAAGAATTGGCGACCTAAAGGTAAGAAACATTAAAAAATGAGTACATTATTAGTAGATGGCGATATAGTCGCTTATCAAATAGCGTTTAGAACTGAACAACCTATTAGATGGCAAGTCGAGAATGATGAAGATGGTTTATGGACTTTACACTCTGACGAAAAAGATTGTCGTAATTTAATTGATGAATATTTTACTTTATTAAAAAAAGATACTCAATGTGAAAATGTTGTTGTAGCTTTTTCTGATAAAGATAATTTTAGAAAAGATATATTTCCTGAATATAAAGCTAATAGGTCATCACAAAGAAAACCATTAACTTTAAAATATTGTCGAGAATATATATCTCATCATTTTAAAACAATAATTAAACCAACTTTAGAAGCTGATGATGTTTTAGGTATATTAGGTACAAGTAAAATTATTAAAGGTACTAAAATAATTGTTACCACAGATAAAGATTTAGACCAAATTGCAGGTCTTCATTATAATCCAGTTAAAAAAGAATTTTATAAAGTTACTAAAAAAGAAGCAGATTTTAATTTTTATCTTCAATGCTTAACAGGAGATCAAGTTGATAACTATAAAGGTTGTCCTTCGTATGGAGAAGTTAAAGCAACAAGAGTTTTAAATGGAACTAAAAACGCTTGGAAAACTATTGTCGATTGTTATGACAAAGAAGGTTTAGATAAAAATTATGCTCTAGCACAAGCACAAGTCGCAAGAATTTTAAGATCAACAGATTATAATTATAAAAGAAAGGAAGTAAAGTTATGGCAACCGCAGAAGAATTAGGTAAAAAAATGTTAGATTTAATTACTAACGATAGAGCAAAACAAAATGGAGATAAAGTATTAACTCACGCAAATATTGCTAGTTTATGGACAGCTTATTTATCAAATCATTTTGGTAAAGAAGTATTCATTAGACCTGACATGGTTGCTGATATGATGGAATTATTTAAAATTGCACGTCGACAAAATGGAACTTTTAACAATGACGATTATGTCGACGCAGCAGGTTACGCAGTAATTGGTGCTGAAATAAGACATAGAGTAAAGCCATTAGGAGATGATTAATGTCAGATAACCCTGACGGAAGAAGATGGTGGAAAAAAAAGACTTGGATTAATTGTGATATATTAATTGAAGATGAATTTTTTGCTAAAACACCAGATTTAGATGAAGCTAGAAACTATCCACCCTCATCAAAAGCTACATTTAAAGTTATTGGTGAAGCACAAAAAAGAACAACAATTGAAGAATTAGATTTAGAAATGGAGAAAAAATTAAATGAAGAACTTCTTAAAAAAGGTTTTGATGTGGCTTCAGAAAAGCCCCCCGAAGTATAAAATTGTAATTTGTTTCTGGGAAGATATTCTTTCCTCTTGCAGTTGGGAAAACCTAGAAACAATAAAACAATCCCACCCCGCTATATGTTGGAGTGTAGGTTATTTAGTTAAAAAAGATCATGAAGTAACTATAATAACGTCCGATCTTACAGTAGAAGAAAAGAACGGAAATTACGTCATAGAAGAAGGCGGAAACACTACAACTATCCCTACCAAAAACGTACTAAAAATGTACGAAATCCCCCTAGAATACAAACTTTAAGCGTTAGGTTGCTCTCTTGGATATTATGAATATTGACAAGAGTTTAATCGACTATTTAGAAAAGAAATTTCCTGATCAATGTCCTGATATAAAAGACGAAGAAAAAGTCGTTTGGTTTAAATCAGGTCAATCAAGTGTGGTTAAACATCTAAAAGTATTACATGAAGATAATCAAAAAAACATTTTAGATAAAAAATTAATACAAGGAGATAAATAAATATGTGTGGATTTTCACGAAGACCTAGCCCTCCGCCACCACCACCAACTCCCGCACCTCCCGCAACAATTATAAATGCAGGTTCTACAAAATTAAGAGAAACAGCACCTAAAGCACCTGTTTCATCTACTTATAATGTAAATCAAGGAGTTGCAGCTAGAAGACGTGGTAAAAGAGCATTAAGAATACCTTTAGATACGGCGTTCTTATCTCAACAATCGGGTTTAGGTAACACACCATAAGGAAATAAATGGAAAAAGTATCAGTAAAGACAAGGTATAGCCAACTAGAAACTTTGCGTCAGCAATTTTTAGATCGTGCTAGAGATAGTGCGGAATTCACTATACCCTCGTTAATACCTAGAGAAGGTTATAATAGAACAACAGAATATCACACTCCTTATCAAGGTATTGGTGCTAGAGGTACTAATAATTTGGCAAGTAAATTATTATTAGCTTTATTACCACCAAACACTCCTTTTTTTAGATTATCAATAGATGAATTTACATTAGCACAAATAGGTACAAATGCTCTTAAAGGAGACGTTGAAAATGCAATGTCTTCAATTGAAAGAGTAGTTATGAATGAAATGGAAGTTAATAACTTTCGAACTGCAATGTATGAAGCATTAAGACATTTAATAGTAGCGGGTAATGTTCTTTTATATATTACTCCTGAATTACAAATGAAAGTTTATCACATAAATAGATATGTGATTAAAAGAGATTTTATAGGAAACGTAACTGAAATTATTACTAAAGATACAGTAAGTCCTTCTTCAGCACCACAAATAGTAAAAGAAATGATGAAAGAAGAAGGGGATAAATCTAATTACGAAAACACTATTGACATTTTTACTTACGTTCGAAGAAACGAGAGTAATGATAAAGGGTGGATTGTTCACCAAGAGGTTTTCAATAAAGAAATACCAAATAGTCAAGGGACTTACCCTTCGGACAAATCCCCCTTTATTCCTTTAAGATATACTTCAATTGACAATGAAGATTGGGGTAGAGGATTTATAGAAGAATATATTGGAGACTTGCGATCATTAGAGGCATTATATAGATCAGTTGTTGAAGGTTCAGCAGCAGCAAGTAAAGTTTTATTTCTTGTAAAACCAAATGGATCAACTCGATTAAAAACTTTATCTGAAAGTCCTAATGGTGCAATCAGAGAAGGTAATGCAGATGACGTTAGTACACTTCAAATGAATAAAGGTGCTGACTTTAATATAGCATTCCAAACAATGAGAATGATACAAGACAGATTACAATTTGCTTTTATGCTTAATGCGTCCGTTCAAAGAGACGCTGAAAGAGTTACAGCTAGAGAAATAGAATATGTATCAAAAGAATTAGATGATAGTTTAGGCGGTTTGTATTCTTTATTATCACAAGAATTACAATTACCATTAATTAATAGATTAATGTTCCAAATGGAAAGAACTAAAAGATTACCTAAACTTCCAAAAGATCAAGTTAAACCAAAAATAGTTACAGGATTAGAAGCATTAGGTAGAAGTACAGATTTACAAAGATTAAATACTTTTGCACAACAAATAGCACCTTTTGGTGAGGCAGCTTTAGGTGCATTAAATATTGGCGAATATATAGCACGAGTAGGTGCTTCATTAGGAGTTGATATGAAAGGTTTAATTAAATCACAAGAACAATTGGCACAAGAACAACAAGAGGCACAACAACAAGCGTTACAAGAACAAGTCGCACCGACAGTAGCAAAAGAAGGTATGGGTATGGTAAGAGACTCGGCTAAACAAGCCCAAGAACAGGAAGCTAAACAACAAGAACAAGAAATGGAGAGATAATGGTCGAAAAAGTAGAAGTACCCGTTGATGAAACGCCTAAAGAAAGTCAAGAGTACATAGATAAGATGGTCGAGAAAGCGGATCAAAACCAACCCGCAGCTCAACCACAATCCGAAGAAGAAAACAAAACATACGAGAATGAAAATAAAATACTTGGTAAATTTAATACGCAAGATGAATTAATTAAATCTTACCAAGAATTAGAAAAGAAACTTGGTTCTCAAACTAAAACAGAAGAAAAAGTACCTCTTAAAGCCGAAGAAAAACCAGAAGGTTTAAAAGGTATTGATTTTAATTCTATTCAAAGTGAATTTGAAGAAAAAGGTGAGTTAAGTGAAGAAACTTTTAAAAATCTTGAAGCAGCAGGATTACCGAAATCTTATGTAGATAATTACATTGAAGGAATTAAAGCGTCTTCAGAAAAATTTGAAAATCAAGCGTATGATTTAACAGGTGGAAAAGATAATTACTCAAAAATGATAGGTTGGGTAAAAGAAAATTTAACACCTGACGAAGTTAAAATGTTTAATGATGGTATCGAAAAGGATAATACAACAGCTTTATATACTATTAAAGGTATGTATGCTCGTTATTCTTCTTTGACGAATGAACCTAATTTAGTAAATGCTGAAACAGGTCAAGCGTCTTCAGGAGTAAGATATGAAAGTATTGCACAAATGAAAGAAGATATGGCAAATCCTAAATACCAAACTGACTCTGCTTTTAGAAAAGAAGTACAAGATAAATTAGCAAGATCAGAAATATTATAAAGAATTTGTGGTCATTTAGTTACACCACGAATAAAGTATTAGTAAGACTTAATCTTTCTGCGGAAAGGCAATTATAGATACTACTATTACATTTTAGTTAAAGTTAACTATCCAACAATTACTTATGAAGGAGATCAATTATGTCAAATGCAGTTGTAAGTAGAATAGGACAAGCAGCAGGATCGGGTTCAACGACAGCTTTATTTTTAAAGGTGTTCAGCGGCGAGGTCATTACAGCGTTTGAAACAGCTAATTCTACATTAGATAAGCACATGGTCAGAACGATTTCTTCAGGTAAATCGGCACAATTTCCAGTAACAGGAAAAGCTACGGCGAGTTATCATACAATCGGTAATGAAATAACTGGCGGAACTATAACTCATAACGAGAGAGTAATCTCTATTATGGATTTATTAATCGCACCAGTATTTATTGGACGGATTGAAGAAGCTATGAATCATTACGACGTAAGAAGTATTTATTCTAGCGAACTTGGTAGAGCTTTAGCAAATCAGATGGACAAACACGTCTATCAAGCAATGTTATTGGCTTCAAGAGCAGGTGCAGCTAGTCCACAAGCAGCAGGTCAAGACTTACTTGACGCTGACTTTGAAACTAATGCGGCTTCTGCGGCAGCAACTATCTTTAATGCAGCAGGAAAATTAGACGAACTAGATATTCCTGCGGACGATAGATATTGTGCGGTAGCACCAGCTACTTACTACAACCTAATTCAAGGTACAACAGTTATCAATAGAGATTGGGGTGGAAATGGTAGTTATAGTGATGGTAAAGTATTAAAAGTTGCAGGAATAAATATTGTTCCTACAAACAATCTTCCATCAACTAATATATCATCTGGTGTTGCACAGGGTTCGGACGCTTCTCTTGCAGGGAACTTCTCGAATACTGTCGGTTTAGTATGGCATAAGTCTTGTGCGGGTACAGTTAAACTATTAGACCTTTCTACTGAAATGGAATACGACATGAGAAGACAAGGTACTCTAATGGTTGCTAAATACGCAATGGGACATGGTATATTAAGACCTGAAGCAGCAATCGAAGTTAAGAAAGCATAATCA
>MDTB01224559.1_pt1 | contig 13592 bp, 10 predicted proteins | sample 811161 | NCBI WGS metagenome assembly MDTB01 (sample SAMN05326650, study PRJNA326480) | marine metagenome | isolation source: seawater | place: Mediterranean Sea | collected 2009
CCAAATTATTACGATAAAAATTCGCCAACACAAAGAGTTGGAGGTAAAGTGATTAATGGATTTGCTTCGAAACCTCATAAATATAAAATGTTATCCTTAGCAAATACTTACTCAGAAGATGATTTATATGATTTTGATAAAAGAATTAAAAAACTCACTGATAAAATAATAAGTTATGTATGTGAATTAAAATATGACGGTGTTTCTATTAGTTTAACATATAAAAATGGAAATTTAATTCAGGCACTTACTAGAGGAGATGGAGTGGTGGGTGATGATGTTACTGCTAATGTAAAAACTATAAAATGTATTCCTTTAAAATTAAGAGGGGATTTTCCTATTGATTTTGAAATTAGAGGTGAAATATTTATTGGGAAATCAGATTTTATAAAAATGAACAAGGTAAGATCGTCTGAAGGATTAGAAAAATATGCAAATCCAAGAAATACTGCATCTGGAAGTTTAAAATTATTAGATTCAAATCAAGTAGCTAAACGACCATTGGATTGTTACTTATATTATTTGTTAACTGAAAACAATGTTTCTAATAGTCACTATCAGAATTTAAAAAAATCAAGTAATTGGGGGTTTAAAATCCCATTTGAAACAAATAGATATGAAAACATAGATGGGGTTATTTCTTTTGTAAAGAAATGGGAAAAAGATAGGGATTTGCTGTCTTTTGAAATAGATGGAATTGTTATAAAAGTTGATGAATTAGATATTCAGGAAGAAATGGGTTTTACTTCTAAGTTTCCTAGGTGGGCTATTGCGTATAAATTCAAGGCAGAACAAGCTTTTACTAAATTGAACAAAATTACTTATCAGGTAGGAAGAACTGGTGCTATTACTCCTGTTGCTAATTTAGATCCTGTGCATTTAGGAGGTACAATGATTAAGAGGGCCTCTTTACATAATGCTGATCAAATAGAAAGATTAGATATTAGAGAAGGAGATATCGTTTGCGTTGAAAAAGGTGGAGAAATCATTCCTAAAGTAGTGGCTATTGAATTAGAATATAGGGATTTGTTTTCTCAACCTACTATATTTATTTCTCACTGTCCTTCATGCGGAACAAAATTGGTTAGGAGGGATGCTAAACATTATTGCCCAAATACTGAAACTTGTTTGCCTCAAGTTGTAGCTAAATTTGAACATTTTATAAACAGGAAGGCAATGAATATAGAGGGGTTAGGTGGAGAAACAATAGAACTGTTAATTAGTCAAGGTTTGGTTAATGATATATCGGACCTCTATACTCTAAGCAAAACAGATTTATTACCGCTTGAAAGAATGGCGGATAGATCTGTAGATAACTTATTGTCAGCAATAGAAAGTTCAAAAAATAGATCTTTGGATAAGATTATATTTGGATTAGGAATAAGATATGTTGGAGAAACTGTCGCGAAGATTTTAGTACAACATTTTAAAAATATTGATGTGCTTATTGAAGCAAAAGTTGATGATTTAGTTGCTGTAGATGAAATAGGCTCAAAAATAGCTGAAAGTCTTTATAATTGGTTTTCTTCAACTAAAAATTTAGATTTAATTACAAAATTAAAGTTAAATGGCTTAAACTTTAACTATACTAATGAATCTTCTACTATTTCAAATAAATTATATGGTATGAGTATTGTAGTTTCAGGAGTTTTTGAAGGATATAGCAGATTGGAATTAAAAAAAATAATTGAGGATCATGGAGGTAAGAATGTTTCTGCAATATCAAAAAATACTACTTTTGTACTAATTGGAGATAATATGGGCCCAAGTAAAAAGCAAAAGGCACAAGATTTAGGTATTCCTTTGTTAAATGAAGAAGAGTTTTTAGCAAAATTAATTTAATGCATTTTATAGAAGATTTTAAACAGAAAGTTGGTAAGTGGGTTTTTCATAGAGACTTAATAAAAAATACTAGAATTAAAGAGGTGTGTAATCTTGCTAATGCTAGTTCAGTGGGTATTTTGTATGATGCAACATCTGAAAAACAAGTTAGAACAATACAGCCTTTTGTTTCTTATTTTTTTGATTTAAAGAAGGAGGTAAAAGCTTTGGGATTTGTTGATGCAAATGAACTATCCTATTGTCATACTCCTAAATTGCAATATGATTTCTTTTATAAAAAGGATTTAAATTGGTATTATAAACCAGAGAATTATATTATTAATAATTTTATTAAGAAAGAATATGATATTTTAATTAATTTGTGCGATAGCGGTGTAATTCCAATTAAATATTTAGTAGCTAGTTCGATTGCACGTTTTAAAATTGGTATATATGAAGAGAATTATGAGATATATGATCTTATGATTTCTTTAAAGGAAGATCGTAGTACTCAAAGATTAATGAATGAGATAAAGCATTATATTAATTTAATTAATAAGGATAATGGATAAGATTAAAGGTACTGGTGTTGCATTAGTAACCCCTTTTAATGAGGATAAATCAGTTGATTATATTGGTTTAGAAAAGTTATTAAATCATGTTATTAATGGTGGAGTTAATTATTTAGTTTTAATGGGTACTACTGGAGAAAGTATTACATTGTCAAAAGTTGAAAAATATGAAATAGTTGATTTCTGTATAAAAAAAAACAATGGAAGAGTTCCTATTGTTTTAGGAATTGGTGGAAGTAATACCATTCAAGTATGTTCTGAGATTAAGAGTTGGAAATTGGAAGGTATAGATGCGATTTTATCAGTATCTCCAGCATATAATAAACCATCACAAGAAGGTATATATCAGCATTATAAAATGATTGCAAATTCTACATCTTTACCTCTTATATTGTATAATGTTCCTTCTAGAACTTCAAGTAATATTTCTTCAGATACAATAATTCGTTTAGCTAATGAATTTAAAAATATTATTGCAGTGAAAGAAGCTTCTGGTAATCTGTATCAGATTATGAATATATTAAAAGATAAGCCAGATAATTTTGTTGTACTTTCTGGAGATGATGCCTTAACTTTACCTATGATTGATATTGGTGCAGAAGGAGTTATTTCTGTAATCGCTCAATCTCATCCTAAGGACTATTCTGATATGGTAAATTTTGCCCTATCATCAAATAAGAATATAGCAAATCAGATTCATTATAGATTATATGATTTTTACGCACCTCTTTATGCTGAGGGAAATCCTGTTGGAATAAAGGCATGTTTAGAATTGTTAGGAATTTGTAAAGCATTTGTTCGTTTGCCTCTTGTTGAACGAACTGAATTAATTAAAGATGAGCTAAAAAGATTATTAAATTTGTGAGATATTTAATTATATTACTTATGTTTTGTAATTCTTTAGCAATGTCTCAAGAATCAATTTATGATTTATCTATTAAAGATATTCAAGGTAAAACTATAGATCTAATTCAGTTTAAGGGAAAGTATATTCTTTTTGTAAATGTAGCTTCAGAATGTGGCTTTACATCACAATATGTGGGGCTAGAAGAGTTATATCAAAAATATAAACAAGATTTAGTTATTATTGCTATGCCATGTAATCAGTTTGGAGGCCAAGAACCTGGAAATGCTAAAGATATACAGGAATTTTGTCTTATTAATTATGGTGTAAGTTTTTTGATTTCTGAAAAAATTGAAGTAAAGGGTAGCAATATACATAGTGTTTATAAATGGTTAACAGACAAATCATTAAATGGTAAGTTTAATTCTAAGGTTAGATGGAATTTTCAGAAATATCTATTAGATCCAAATGGAGAGCTTTTAAATTACTTTTATTCAACTACAAAACCTATGAACCCAAAAATCACTTCACTATTAAAGCAATAAATTAGTAATTAGTATAGTTTACTAGTTATAAAATAATTTAGGAATATCCAATTATACCATTTATCTTTGCATAAAATATAATATCATTATTATGAAAATTATCTTACAGCTTTTATTGGTTTCGATGATTTTGATTTCTTGTAGTAAATATCAGAAGGTGCTTAGAAGCAATGATTATAATTATAAGTATAATATGGCTGTTACGTATTATCAAAAAGGTGATTATAATAGAGCCATGCCTTTATTTAATGAGCTTTCTACTGTTATGAAAGGTACTGATAAAATTCAGGAGGTAAATTTTTATTATGCATATTGTAATTATTCAATTGGTGACAACTTATTGGCTGCATATTTATTCCGAAATTACACTATTAATTTTCCTAATAGTAAGCATACTGAAGAGTGTGCATACATGATGGCGTATTGTTATTATAATGAAGCCCCTATTTATTCTTTAGATGCTACAAATACCAATAGGGCTATAAGAGAGTTGCAATTATTTATTGATAGATACCCCAACAGTATTAGAGTAGCAAGGTGTAATAGCTTGATAGATGAGTTGAGAGACAAATTATCTTTAAAAGCTTTTGAAAATGCAAAACAATATTATATTACTTCAAATTTTAAATCCGCTATTATTGCTCTGGAAAATGTTCTTATTGATTATCCTTCATTTAAGAACAGGGAAGAGGTTCATTTTTTAATTGTAAAATCAACTTATTTACTAGCTATTAATAGCATAAGTAATAAAGTTAATGATAGGCTTAAAGCTACTTTAGAAACATTTTCTCATTTTAAGGATAATTATCCTAAAAGTAATTATCTAAAGGAATTAGACTTAATTTATACAAAAACAAACATAATGTTAAACGAAATAAAAAAAGAAAAAAATGAAATTTAAAAACACTGGAGCATCTAAAACAACAATTACTAGAAACATAGTTGATTTTGATGATAAGACTGAAAATATTTTTAAGGCTGTATCTTTAATGGCCAAAAGATCCTCTCAAGTTAATGAAAAGATGAAAGAAGAATTAATGCAAAAATTAGAAGAATTTGCAATTTCTCAGGATCAACTTGATGAAATTTTTGAAAATAAAGAGCAGATTGCAGTTTCTAAATTTTATGAAGGACTACCAAAGCCATGGGCCATTGCTATGCAAGAGTTATTAACTGATAAGCTTTATATTAGAGATCAGGAATCTTCAGAATCTGAATAGAGCAATGTAAATGCTTAAAGGTAAGAGAGTATTAATTGGAGTGACAGCAAGCATTGCAGCTTATAAGTCTGCTGAACTTGTTCGTTTGTTTAAAAAAGCAGGGGCATCTGTAAAAGTTATTCAAACCGAGGCTTCTTTACGTTTTATTGCTCCCTTAACACTTGCAACATTATCTGAAAATCCAGTTTTGTCTACAATGGTAGATCCTGATAGTGAAGAGTGGAACAATCATGTTAAGCTAGGTTTATGGGCTGATTTAATGATTATTGCTCCTGTTTCTGCAAATACTATGGCTAAAATGGCCATTGGTGAATCCGATAATTTACTGTTAGCAACTTATTTATCAGCTACATGCCCTGTTTTTTTTGCTCCAGCTATGGATTTAGATATGTATAAGCATCCTTCTACATATAGCAATATTTTAAAGTTACAATCTTTTGGTAATAATCTTATCCCTTGTGGATTTGGGGAGCTTGCAAGCGGCTTAGTTGGCGAGGGTAGAATGGCAGAGCCATTAGATATTTTAGAGCATATATCTAAAGATTTATCTAAGGATTTAGTGTTTTCTAATAAAAATATATTGATTACGGCTGGACCTACTTATGAAGCTATTGATCCTGTTCGTTTTATAGGAAATCGTTCATCAGGAAAGATGGGTGTTACACTAGCTTATGAATTTGCTGATAATGGAGCTGAAGTAGTATTAGTTTTAGGTCCTTCTAGCATCGATGTAAATCACTCTAATATTACTGTGCATAGAGTGGAATCTGCTGATGAAATGTTTAATGTTGTTGAAAGTAATTTTAAATATTCAAACATATCTATATTTACTGCTGCTGTAGCTGATTATAAAACAAATTTAATTGCAAAAAATAAGATTAAAAAATCATCTGATAATCTTACAATTTCTTTAGTGAAAACACGTGATATATTATCCGAGATGGCAGGTCAAAAATTAGATAATCAATTTATTGTTGGTTTTGCTTTAGAAACTGAGAATGAATTAGAAAATGCAAAAGAGAAATTACATAGTAAGAATATCGATATGATTGTATTAAATTCATTAAATAATAAAGGTACTTGTTTTGATCAAAATTCAAATCAAATTACTATTATTGACAAAAAAAATCAGATTACTGACTTTGAAATGAAAGATAAGTCAGAAGTTGCAAAAGATATTATTTCTAAAATACTTGAACTAATCTAATGAATAAGACACTTACTTTATTTTTAATTATATTAACAACTTCCTTAGTTAATGCTCAAGAAATATTATGTAATATTAGGGTTAATTCATCACAAGTTCAAACTAGTGACAGAAAGGTTTTTCAAACTATGCAAACAGAAATATATGAGTTTGTTAATAATAAAATCTGGACTGCAGTTAGAATTGATAATGAGGAAAGAATTGAGTGTAATATTATGATTAATATTGTAACCAAGATATCTAATGATGAATATGAGGGTTCTATTCAAATTCAAAGTACTAGGCCTGTTTTTGGAACATCATATAAGTCGACTATGTTTAATTATTTAGATAATGATTTTAGATTTAAGTATTTAGAGTATCAATCTTTAGAGTTTTCTGATGCAACACATATGTCTAATTTGACATCTGTTTTAGCATTTTATATTAACATTATTCTTGGATTAGATTTCGCTTCTTTTTCAGAAGAAGGTGGTAATCAATATTTTAATATAGCTCAGAGGATTGTGAACAATGCTCAGAACGCTCCTGAAAAAGGTTGGAAAGCATTTGAGAGTAATAAGAATCGCTATTGGTTAGTCCATGATTTAATGGATCAAAGGTATTCTGAATTTCAGACAGTTTTATATCGATATCATCGTCAGGGTCTTGATAATTTAGCGGATGAACCTGAAGATGCAAGATTTGAAATTACAGAATCTTTAGAGAGCTTGAAAAGTATATATAGACAGAACCCTACAACGTTTATTTTAAAATTATTCTTTGATGCGAAAAAGGATGAAATAATTAACATTTATTCTGAAGCTTTTCCTAATGAGCAAGCTAGAGTTATTAAGACTTTGGTAGAAATAGACCCTTCAAACTCTACTAGATATCAAGCAATATCAAAACAAGAATAGTAATACGATGATTAAGAGTTTGAAAATTAAAGAATATGCATTTTTAAAGGATGTAACTATAGATTTTCGAGATGGTTTTACTATTGTGTCTGGTGAAACAGGTGCAGGTAAGTCTATTATGCTTGATGCACTTTCCTTATTATTGGGTAAAAGAGTGGCAAGATTTTCTTCAGGATTACAATCTAAAAAGACTGTTATTGAGGGTGTTTTTATCGTTAAAAGAAGTAAAGAGAATTTTTTTAAACTTCATGATATTGATTTTGAGCCTGTTATTGTAGTAAGAAGAGAGTTAAATGTTGAGGGTAGGAGTCGTGCTTTTATAAACGATACTCCTGTTTTATTAAATATACTTATAGAATTTGGTAAACAAGTCATTGAAATTCATACACAATTTCAGTCTATTTTACTAAAAGACAAGATAGATCAGTTTAAATTGGTTGATGAATTTGCTGGTATAAAAGATTACATTTTAGATTACCGTAAGCAGTTGCAAAAATATAATATTCTTGATGCCGAGTTTATTAAGTTTCAAGAGTCAGGCATTTTGTCAAATTCTGAAATAGAATTTTTAAAATATCAACTAGATGAATTAAAAAATTTAAATTTAAAAAAGGGGGAAAAAGAAAGTATTGAAAAGCAGATTTTACTTTTAGAGAATTTTGAGGGTATTTCTAATGTAGTTTCTGAGAGTGAATATTATTTAAATAATGAGCATGGTGTTATTTCACAATTAGTAGATATTAAAAGAAAATGTTTGGATTTTGATACTTTATCTAATTTATCTCGGAGAATAGAAAGTGTAATTATTGAGTTGAATGATGTAAGTACTGATTTTAATGCTTTAAGTAGTAATAAAAGATCTAATCCTGAAGAGTTAACAAATTTAAATAACAGAATAGATATTATTAATCGGTTATTGCTAAAGCATGGCAAAAAAAACACTGATGAGTTACTAGATTATCAGAATGAAATTCAAAAAAGACTTGATCTTTATTATTCATATAATATAGAGGTTGAGAAAAAGAGGAAGGTTGTTAATCAACAGTTATCAAAATTAGAAAAATCAGTATTAATTTTAAATAATAAGCGAAAGAAGGTTTTACCAAAAATTCATAAAGACGTAGAAAGTCATTTGACGAAACTAGGAATGCCATTTGCTAAGTTTAAAATTGATTATACTAATGGAGAGAATTATCACCAGTTTGGTAATACATCAATTTCTTTTTTGTTCTCGGCAAATAAAGATAGTGCATTATCTGATATTTCTAAAGTTGCTTCTGGAGGGGAGTTGTCAAGATTAATGTTGTCAATTAAGTATATTGCTGCAAAATATTCAGATATAGATACTTTAGTTTTTGATGAGATAGATACTGGTGTTAGTGGAGAGGTAGCTTCATTAATGGGTGATATGATGAAGGAAATTAGTAATTCTACACAGCTTATAGCAATTTCTCATTTGCCACAAATTGCTTCAAAGTCTGATGAGCATCTTAAGGTGGTGAAATCATTTGTTAAAGGTAAGACTATTTCTGATGTGACAAGTTTGAATAATGAAGAAAGAGTAGAAGAAATTGCCAAATTATTAAGTGGAAAGGAAGTTACTTCAGCAGCATTTGAGAATGCAAGAGTATTATTAGGTCAATAATCTTATATTTGTAAATAAATTTTATAAAATGTCAAATAATATTTTAAAAGGAAAGAGAGGAATTATATTTGGAGCTTTAGATAATAAGTCTATTGCTTGGAAAGTTGCCGAGCATGCCCATAATGAAGGTGCTGACTTTATACTAACTAATGCGCCAATTGCTTTGCGTATGGGTACAATTAATGAATTAGCTGAAAAAACACAATCAAAAGTTATACCTGCTGATGCAACTTCAATGGAGGATTTAAAGTCTCTTTATGAAAATGCAATGAAGGAGTTGGGCGGTAGGATTGATTTTGTTCTTCATTCTATTGGTATGTCAGTAAATGTTAGAAAGGGGAAGGCTTATTATGAGCAAAATTATGATTGGACTATGAAGGGCTATGATGTTTCTGCACTCTCATTTCATAAAACAATGCAGGCTGCTTGGGAATTAGATGCTTTAAATGATTGGGCGTCAGTTGTAGGCCTTTCTTATATTGCCGCACAGAGAGTATTTCATACATATAATGATATGGCAGATAATAAAGCAGTACTAGAGTCAATTGCTAGAAGTTTTGGTTATCATTATGGAATAAAAAGAAAAGTTAGAGTGAATACTATCTCGCAATCACCTACTGAAACTACTGCTGGAAGTGGAGTGGCTGGATTTGACGGGTTTTATAGGTTTGCTAATGATATGTCCCCACTGGGAAATGCATCTGCTGATGAATGTGCTGATTACTGTATATCATTATTTTCTGATTATACTAGAAAAGTTACAATGCAGAATTTGTTTCATGATGGAGGATTTTCATTTACTGGAATGAGTGAAACAGCAATGGATACCTATCTTAAAGTTATGGAAGAAGAAAAAAAGAATAGTTAATACAATACAAAAAATCTATTTTTTTATTTTTTTACTCTTATTTTTTGGTTTGATAATTTTCATCTCCAATGTAGTTTTATCACTTGTTAAGTCAACTTTTATAGTGTCTCCTTCTTTTATCTTAGCAGTAATAATTTCTTCTGACAAGGGGTCTTCAAAGTATTTTTGAATTGCTCTTTTTAGTGGTCTAGCACCAAATTTTTCGTCAAATCCTTTTTCAGCAATAAAATCTTTTGCTGCTGCAGATATTTTTATAGTGTAACCTAAGCTTGCAATTCGTCTTAGTAGACTGTTCATTTCAATGTCGATAATTTCATTTATATCTTCTCTCTTTAAGTTATTGAATATTATAATGTCATCAATTCTATTAAGAAATTCAGGAGAAAATGCTCTTTTAAGAGCTTTTTGAATAACTCCTTTATTATTATCTACAGTGCTAGCTTTTTTTGAATTGGTGTTGAATCCAATTCCACTGCCAAAATCTTTTAGTTCTCTAGCTCCAATATTAGAAGTCATAATTATTATAGTATTTTTAAAGCTAATTTTTCTTCCTAAGCTATCTGTCATCTGTCCATCATCTAGAGCTTGTAGTAATAGATTAAAAACATCTGGATGTGCTTTTTCTATTTCATCAAGTAATATAACCGAGTATGGTTTTCTTCTTACTTTTTCAGTAAGTTGTCCTCCCTCTTCGTATCCAACGTATCCTGGTGGAGCCCCAACTAATCTGCTTACTGCAAATTTTTCCATATATTCACTCATATCTATTCTTATAAGTGCGTCTTGAGAATCAAATATTTCTTCAGATAATGCTTTTGTAAGTTGAGTTTTTCCTACTCCAGTAGGGCCTAGAAAAATAAATGAACCAATTGGCTTATTTGGATCTTTAAGTCCAACCCTATTTCTTCTTATAGCTTTTACAACTTTTTTAATAGCATCATCTTGGCCTATTATTTTTGTTTTAATGCTAACTGTCATTTGAGAAAGTTTTTTTCTTTCTTGAGAGGCAATTCTATTAACAGGTATTCCGGTCATTATTGATACTACATCAGCAACACTTTCTTCTGAAACTGTTTCTTTATTTTGTTTTAATTCTTTTTCCCATATGTTTTGAGCATGTTCTAGTTGTGCTTGTGTTTTCTTTTCAGAATCTCTTAATTCTGCAGCTTTTTCAAATTTTTGTTTCTTAATTGCTTCTTTTTTATTGTGTGTGATTTCAGTTAGTTTACTTTCTAATTTTTTTATATTTTCTGGAGTTGCAATATTTGTTATGTGAACTCGTGATCCGGCTTCGTCTAATGCATCAATTGCTTTGTCTGGTAAGAATCTATCATTCATATATCTGTCGGTAAGAATTACGCATGCTTTTATAGCATCATCTGTATATTTTACATTATGATGTTCTTCGTATTTTATTTTGATATTATTAAGAATTTCAATTGTTTCTTCGATAGATGTTGGTTCAACCATGACTTTTTGAAATCTCCTTTCTAATGCACCGTCTTTTTCAATATGTTGTCTGTATTCATCTATTGTTGTAGCGCCAATACACTGAAGTTCTCCTCTTGCAAGTGCTGGTTTAAACATATTAGAGGCATCTAATGATCCTGTTGCGCCTCCAGCTCCTACAAGTGTGTGTATTTCATCAATAAACAAGATAACTTCTGGGTTTTTTTCTAGTTCAATAATAATGCTTTTCATTCTTTCTTCAAATTGTCCTCTATATTTTGTTCCAGCAACCAGTGCTGCAAGATCAAGCATTATAACTCTTTTATTAAAAAGAACTCTAGGTATCTTTTTTTGGACAATTCTTAGCGCTAAACCTTCCGCAATTGCTGACTTACCTACTCCAGGTTCTCCAACAAGTACGGGGTTGTTTTTCTTTCTTCTGCTAAGAATTTGAGAAACTCTTTCAATCTCATTTTTTCTTCCTACAATAGGGTCTAGTTTATCCTCATTAGCGTATTTTGTAAGATCTCTACCAAAATTATCTAAAACAGGTGTTGCACTCTTTCTTTGCGATTTTTCTGATTGATGAGAGCCAAAAACATCATCATTATCATCTTTTTCTTGATCGCCATCTATTTCATCTTCGAGACTAAGTGAAATGTTATTTTCAAATTGCATTTCATATTTTTCAAGTATTATTTCATAATTAATATGGATTTCTTCAAATGATCTAGTAACAATATTATTTGGGTCTAATAATATTGCAAGTAGTACATGTATTGTTTTAATTTCATTATCATTTAGATTTTTTTGTTCCATTATAGATTTCTTAAGAATCCTTTCAGTTTGTTTTCTGAATCTAATATTGTCTTTTTCGATTTCTTTTCTTATATCTTGTTTCGAAATTTTACTTTCAATTATTGTTCTTAATTTTTGAGGGTCGATACCAAGTTCCTTTATTATCTTTATAGCGCTACCTCCTCCTTCTCTAATTACTCCTAAAAATAGGTGTTCTATACCAATGCTCTCGTCACCTAATCTTAGAACTTCTTCTCTTACATAGGTAAAAACATCTTTCATTCTATTTGAAAATTCTGTTCTCATAATTATTAAATTTATATTTATAACAATAGTTTCGCAATATACCTACTAAAAATGTAGTTTTTCCAATCGATTTAATCCATTTTTTTAAACAAAAATTGTTTATAACTCACTACTTAAAAATAAGTAGCAGAGTTATTATAAAATACGAAAATTTCTTTAATTTGTTACTCAAACAAAATATATAAAAATATGTCTTTAGGGGAAAAAATCGTTCCGGTAAATATAGAAGAAGAAATGAAGTCAAAGTATATTGACTATTCAATGTCTGTTATTGTTTCCAGAGCTTTGCCTGATGTGCGAGATGGTTTAAAGCCTGTACATCGTAGGGTTTTATATGGAATGCATGAGTTAGGTATTAAGTCAAATACAGCTTATAAAAAATCAGCTAGAATTGTTGGTGAAGTTCTTGGAAAATTTCATCCTCATGGTGATACATCAGTGTATGATGCCATGGTTAGAATGGCACAGGACTGGAGTTTACGTTATCTTTTAGTAGACGGGCAGGGTAATTTTGGTTCTGTTGATGGGGATAATGCTGCTGCTATGCGTTATACTGAAGCTAGAATGAGGAAGGCGTCAGAGGATATGTTGATGGATATAGATAAGGAGACTATAGATTGGAATTTAAATTTTGATGATACTTTAAAAGAGCCCTCTGTTTTACCTGCAAGATTGCCTAACTTACTTTTAAATGGAACAACTGGTATTGCTGTAGGAATGGCTACAAATATGCCTCCACATAATATTTCAGAAGTTATAGATGGAATTATAGCATATATTGAGAAAAGGGGCGATATTCAGATTTCAGATTTAATGCAATATGTGAAAGCGCCTGATTTTCCTACTGGAGGTACAATTTATGGTTATGACGGTGTAAAGTCTGCATTTGAGACTGGTAGGGGGCGTGTTGTGATAAGAGGAAAAGTTCGTTTTGAAGAAACCGCTAACAGAGATCAGATTATTGTAGATGAAATTCCTTACATGGTTAATAAATCAAATCTAATAAAACAAACTGCAGACCTGATAAATAGTAAAAAATTAGATGCTATTTCTGATATTAGAGATGAATCTGATAGAAATGGTATGCGTATAGTATATGATTTGAAGAGAGATGCAATACCAAATATAGTGCTAAATAAATTGTATAAGTATACCTCTTTACAATCTTCATTTTCAGTTAATAACATCGCTTTAGTTCAGGGAAAGCCTCAGTTGCTTAATCTTAAACAACTTATTCAGTTATTTGTTGCCCATCGACATGATGTTTTAATTAGAAAAACCAAGTTTGAATTAACTCAAGCTGAAAAAAGAGCACATATTCTTGAGGGTTTGATTATTGCTTTAGATAATTTGGATGATGTGATAGAGCTAATTAGGTCTTCAAGAACTCCCGAAGATGCTCGCAATGGATTAATATC
>MDTB01079306.1_pt1 | contig 13591 bp, 13 predicted proteins | sample 811161 | NCBI WGS metagenome assembly MDTB01 (sample SAMN05326650, study PRJNA326480) | marine metagenome | isolation source: seawater | place: Mediterranean Sea | collected 2009
GGAATGATTTATTTGCCCTAAGCTTATTTTCTAATCTTAAATTGTCATTAATTTTATATCCAATATTTAAGACAGCATTATCATTGCGATAGCTGTCATTTTCATCATTATGACTCATTGCAGAAATTCCATCGGTAATATATTTATTTAATCCAAAATAATAATCAAAATTATTTATTTTTTGATCAAAACTTAGAGAAACATTTTTTAGATTATTTGATCCAGTAAAAATATTAAAGTTTTGATTTAAAGTATTACTATCTGAGGTTTTAGTATAAATATTAATTGTACCACCTATAGCTCCACTCCCATAGAGCGAGGATTGATTTCCCTTAAGCACTTCGATTTGTTTAACGCCATTTAATGTAAGATTATTAAAATAGAAAGAATTGTCAGGTGTACTAGGGTCAGACATTTTAACTCCATCAATATAAACATTTGTGTATCTTTTAGGCAATCCTCTGACCTGAAATAGAGAATTAGTACCAGTACCTCCCTGCCTAGAGAAATGAGTACCAATAACATTATCTGAAACTACATCGCTTAGAAAAAATTTACTTGAACTTTTTATATCTTTTTCAGTTATAACAGATACATCACTTCCCACTGTGCCAATAGATTGCAAAGCTTTACCTGGAGAAATTACAATTACTGGAATTTCCTCTGCCAAACTAATTTTGAAAGATAGAATTGAAAGAATAAAAATATATAAAATTCTCTGCATCATTCGACATATCCAATTTTTTTAACCATTAATTAAAATTAATGTTAAATGTTTATTTATGCCGATGTTAATTTTTAATTGTAGAACTAGACTTTTCCTGGTCATCATTCAACAGCGGACTTTACTGGGTGGCACTCCGACTTTACGGTTGCAGGAACAGCCAATGAATTTCACATTGATTCCCCACCATGATTCAGTATTTTAAATTCCTAACATAATATCTACCAAAATTAAAGTGGTAATGATTGAATTTATACCTATCAAAGAATTAATCGAATTATTGTAATTATAAAAGAAATTGTGTAAATTTACGAAATTTTTATTATTTTATGGCAAAAATAACAGCAAAAAAGGTATTTAATCCAATTGCAGATAACGAATTGAGTGGTGATAAAACACCAAGTCTTTATGACCTTTCAATTAAACCTGGTTCTAGAAAAAAAGTTCTTTTAATAAAAGTTCCATATTGTATTCATCCAGAATCTGAGATGTATCAAGAGGCATTATCTGAAGAGGATGCAAAAGTTCAAGAACATATTAAAAAGGATGAGTCGGATACAAAACTTAACTCATCTCATAATCAAGATTTAAAAGAAGAACAAAAAAAACTAAATGATGTTAAAACTAAAACCCCCTTTAGACCAATACCATCTCTTGCGTTAGCTACTCTGTCTTCTTTTTTTGAAAAGTACAATTCTCATGGTTATAAATTAGAGTGTATAGATGTTAATTTGTTGGCTTATGATAACACTGATAAAAATGATGAAGAATTAAAATTTATAGATACAAAAAAATATGTAGAAATTTTAAAAAATTTATTATCCAAGAAAGAATATGATATATTGGCAATATCTGCAATGTTTGTAATGTCTCAAAGATGGGTAGTAGATGCAGTAAAGTTTTCAAAAAAATACAAACCAGATTCGAAAATAATAATAGGTGGAGGATATCCAACAATTTACCCAGAGTATGTAATTAAAAAACATGATATAGATATGGCTATTGTCGGAGAAGGTGATGATACATTTGTTCATGCTGTTAATCGTTTAAATAATATTGAAGATAAAAAATTTAATGATGAATTCGCTTTTGAAGGCTATGCCGCAAAAGACAAAAACGGAAATATTTTTTATGTTCCAAGAAAAAAAGGATATATCGATTTAAAGAAATTACCACCAGCATCATATAAATGGTTAGATCTAAAAAATTATTTCAAGAAAAGTGGTCAAAAAACTCTACCCTTAGAGGCAAGTAGAGGCTGTCCGTATGGCTGCACTTATTGCAATACTTTTATTTCTTGGGGAAAAGCAGTTAGATATAAGAGTGTGGACAGTTTAATCGAGGAAGTTGCTGAGCTTCAAGAAAGTCATAAACCTGAAATACATTTCGTAGACGATAATTTGTCTTTTGATAGAGGATGGACTATGGAGTTTTTAGATAAACTAGTTGAAAGAAATCTAAAATTAAATGTTAGCTGTGCAAACTTTCATTATAAGAGATTAGATGAAGAGATCTTGGATAAATTATTTAAAGTTGGTGTTAATGAGGTAAAAATTGCTTTAGAATCTGGAGCAGAAACTACCAACAAAAGAATTCATAGAGTTTTAGATTTAAAAAAAGCTAAAAAAATTATCGATTATTGCAGGAAAAAAAATAAATCTAGTGTAACTTTTTGGATGGTTGGGTTTCCAGGTGAAACAATGTCGGAACTTAGAGAAACTTTTACAGCTGCAAAAGAAGTTGGTTCTTCAAAAGTAATTTTTTCTATGGTAATGCCTTACCCTGGAACAAAACTATATGATGAAGCAAGAAAACAATCGTCCCTTTCGGTAGATGATGATTACAGATCAATAAAAAGTATCGATAGTATGATAGATTTGTTTTTATACAGAAGCTCAAAAAGCATTGTAAAGTCAAAAGAATGGACTACAGAAACAGTTAACAATTTAATGTATGATGCCAATATAGATCTTAACTTTTTAAATAGTCCTGGATTAAAAACAGAGAGAGAAAGAGAATTTTTGATGATGGAAACCCTCAGAGTTTTAAAGTCTATTCCAGAGCATATAGTGGCAAATATTCTGGTGGGTTATCTTTTCGAACTAAAACAAGATCATATTCATAATCAATATTATTATGATAAAGCCAAAAAGCTTTTTAAAGTTGAGGATCACAGAGATACATTTCAAAAATATTTACGTTGGGATAGTAAAGTAATTAAAAGCTTTTTGAATTATCTAGAAAAAGATGACTTTAATTTCATGCTTGATTTGATGAATGATAATAATTTAAAAGAAAAAGATAAAATCAATATTAATCACTACTATTACTAATTAATAATATCTAAAGATATTTTTTTTCAAAAAAGACACATATTAAGTGCAGAATTGCTAAGTGAGCTTCTTGAATATGTGATGTTTGGTTATTTTTGACGTGTATAGATAAATCAGATAATTTAATTATTTCTCCACCGCTTTTTCCTGTAAGTGAAATAATTTTAGCTCCAATTTTTTTTGCAACTTCTGCTGCTGAAATTATATTCCTTGATTGGCTAACCTTTTTTGATCCACCACTAGTTGTCAAAATTAATAAGATATCATTTTTTTTTAAGTGTGCTTCTACAGCTCTTTTTAAAAATGTTTTATAATCAAAGTCATTTGACCATGCAGAAATTGATGATGAGTTTGAGTTTAAAGATATTGCTGAAATAGGTTTTCTTTTTCTATTTTCGAATGTACAAACCAATTCCGTAACAAAATGCTCAGCTTCAGAGTCAGAACCGCCATTTCCACATACATAAAGTGTTCTTTTTTGTTTATATGCTTTATTTATTAGCTTTGAAATTTTTTCAATAGATTTTGCATGATCTTTTAATGATAAAATTGTATTAGAAGATATATTTATATAATCATCAATTTTATTTTTGAATTTCATAAAATTTGTAAAAATTTTTCTAAAACAGATAAAGTTATATATAAATAAAATGATATAAACAACTAATTCAATAAATTGTCTTTAATATTTACTTTTTTTTATATAAGTTATCTAAAAATCAAAAATTTATTAACTTATGAATGAAGGAAAGCACATTTTTCATTTAATCAAGAAGCTGTACCCAATTAATCGATGTTTGACAGGCGCAGGTGTTAGAAAAACTTTAAATCATCTTAAAAAAATAAATTCAAAACTTAAAATAAAGTTTATAAATTCAGGCACTAAAGTTTTTGATTGGACAATACCAAAAGAATGGATAGTTAAAGATGCTTTTATTTTAACCCCTAAAGGGAAGAAAATATGTGATTATAAAAAAAATAATCTTCATTTAGTTCAGTATTCATATCCTTTAAGAAAAAAAACTAATTTAAAAAATTTGAAAAAAATTCTTTTTTCTTTGCCTCAAAATCCAAAGGCAATTCCTTATATTACATCCTACTATAAAAAAAGATCTGGATTTTGTATTTCAGATATAGAAAAAAAAAAATTAAAAAGTGGAAATTATACAATTAAAATTGATACTTCTTTTAAAAAGGGAGTTTTAAATTATGGAGAAATTTATATAAAGGGTAAAACAAGAAAAGAAATATTTTTATCAACTAATATTTGCCACCCATCTATGGCAAATAATGAACTATCTGGTCCTGTGTTAACAGTATATTTATCAAAGTGGCTTAAATCTTTAAAAAAAAAAAAATATTCATACAGAATTATATTTGTGCCGGAAACTATTGGTTCAATAGCATATCTAAGTAAAAATCTTTATTACATGAAAAAAAATATCATTGCTGGATTTAATATTGTCTGTGTTGGAGATAGCAGGGCTTACTCTTATATACCATCACGAGCTGGAAATACTATCTCGGATAAATCGTCTCTAAAAATTTTAAAAAAGAAAAAATTAAAATTTAAAAAATATTCTTGGCTCGATAGAGGTAGTGATGAAAGACAGTATTGTGCGCCTGGGGTGGACTTACCAATATCAAGTATAACAAGATCAAAATATAATACCTATAAAGAATATCACACCTCATTAGATAATCTTAAATTCATTAGCATTAAAGGACTTCAGCAGAGTTTTAATTTGTATAAGGATATCATTTTAGAAATAGAAAAAAACTCTTACCCTAAATCGAAAACTGTTGGTGAGGCTTTTTTATCTAAAAGAAATTTATTTCCATCAATTGGAAAAAGTAAAAACACAAATAATCTTTATCAAAATATATCCAGCTATGCAGATGGAACAAATTCTATTGAGGATTTGTCAAGATTATGTAAACAATCTTTAAAAATAACTAATAAAGCTGTTCAAAAACTTATTAAATATAATTTGTTAGAGTTTTAAATTTTAAAAAAATATTTATTATATGATGTTTGCAATAAAGAAATTACTTTTCAGCTATAGAAAACATCACTTTAGTTTGTCCTTTTAATATTTTTGGAATCGGTAATTTGCTATCGTTTCTAACCAAAAGAAGATATCTTGCGAAAAAAAAACTAAAAGGAATTTCCCATAAAATTTTACTTTTTTTAACTACCCATGGCATTATTTTAATTTTTTTAAAATTATTGAATAATAAAGCAGTATTAAGTTTTTCAATTGTAAATGGGTTAATATGGGTTGGGTCATCGTAAAAATTTTTGTAATCATAATAAAAATTTGGAGTTATAAGTAAAAATTTGCCATTAGGTTTTAAAATTCTATGAACCTCTTTAAAAAGATTGGTTACATCACTTAAATGTTCAATTACTGAGTTACATGTCACAAAATCTATACTATTTGAGTCTTCAGGCAATTTATTATTTTCAAAGTTAATTTTATCGTAATCATATCCTTTAGAACTAATATTATTTTTTTCTAAAACTTTTAAAAAACTTCCATTTCCATAACCAAGATCTATCAATTTTGCATTATTATCAATTTGAGTATCATAAAAAGTTTTGAGTGCGAGATTAAAAGTTTCTAAAACTCTTAATGAATTTTTAATATCAAAATCTGTCACGTTAGATTTTCTTAATTCATTTAAATATTGTTTTTTTAAGTCGTCCATTACTTATTGTAATTAAATTGCAAAGAAATTCATCAAAAAATGCAGATTTTCGTCATAGGTATCTGGCTTTCTATAATAATTAATATCTTCCTCTATATTTGTCCATGTGAAGTGTCTAGTAATCAATCCGATCAACATTGAATAATTAAGTTTAAATTTTTCAAAATCACCTTTTAGTTTTTGATTTTTTTTTCTTTTAATAACTTTATTACTTTTAATGTTAAGTTCATAAATATAATTTTGTTCTAATACATCTATATAAACTTTTCTTTTAGGTATTTTTAATTTTCTTTTTTCCCTATTTTTATTTAAATTATTTAAGGCTTTTTCTATGCTTTTAGTCAAATCGACATGGTAATTTTTAGATATGTAGAATTTACCATTTTTTTCAAATTTACTTTTTTTTTTGAAATTAAATTTAAATATTTTTTGCATTGTGTAAAATTATTATCTTGAAACTTACCTTTGAATTTTTTGGTTTTAAAATCAAATTCACACTTTTGTGACATGAGTACATAATTAAATTTTACTCTTTTTAAAGCATAGTCTAGACAGTCTTTTTTTTTTCCAATACCGGTCCCATTAAATTTGTAAGGAGCAGTTTTTATTCCACCCATCAACACCTCACCAGCAAAAGGAATAACACAATCAGGATTTATTTTATTAATATATTTTACAAAGTTTTTTTTGGCAGACAGAACTTTTTTTTTGTGGGCTGACTGCTTTTGTTTTTTTGATAAATTATCATAGCTCATTGGATATGCTCCAAATCCGCAATATGGCAAAAAAGCTAAATCAATTCCTTTAAATTTTTTTGATATTTTTTCACTTTGTTTAAAGTTTGAGACATTATCATTTAAATTTAATATCTTCACACCGTCAATTTGAAAATATGATATAGAATCCAATTCATCTGTTGTCTCAGCTGGCTCCAAATAGCAAAAATCACCCTTATTCATACTTACAAAGTTACTTTCTGAAACTAAAACATTTTTAAATCCAATTTGATTTAAATTTCTTTTTAAATAAGCATTTCTAAAATTAGCTAATATTATTGGTGTTTTCTTGTTAAATAAATCCAGGGTAACTGGATCAAAGTGGTCAGGATGAGAATGCGAGATGTATATGAAATCTGGCTTTAAATTTACAATTTCTTTTTTTGAATATTTATTTTCAGGGAAATTATAATAGTTTGAATTTGAATTATTATTGAATGTAATCCAAGGATCAAACAAAACTTTACTATTTTTACCTTCCAGAAGTATAGATGCGTTAGATATGTATTTAATTTTCATTATTTCTTATATCAATTGAAATTCTATTATTATCGTGTCTCTTAAATAACTATTATTCCTATTTCCTTTATGAATACCATTTCCATCGAAAAAAAAACATGTGCCACACTTTCCTATCATTTCCATTTTTTCATATTTTCTTAATAATGGATCATTATCTGATAAAATTTTATTTTTAGAGCTATTAAACAATTTATGTGTTTTTAAAAGATATTCAGTTTTTTGTCCGTTTTTTTCTATATCAGTCAACAGCATATAAAATTTAAATGATTTTATTTTACCATCATGGTGCCATTGATAGTTTGCAAAATTTTTTGGCTGCATTGGCATAATTCTCTTACCTCCTATACTTTTTCTTAAAGGTGCTCCATTGAGATAAATATTTGCTATATTTTTGTAAAATTCTTCATCTATAAAGTATTTTTTTAAAACCTCGTTATTAATAAAATCTTCCTCTTCAATTTGAAACTGATTTCTCATGTTTATTTCTTTATTTTTAATGGTTTGGTTGTAATTTTTTTTAATTTCATTTATCTGATTTTCATTAAAAAAATTATCAACTTTTGTAATACCAAATTTTTGCACTTCGGATAAAATATTATTTATTCTATTATCTAATCTTTTTTTTATAAAAAAATACCATCCAAAAAATAAAGATCTTAAAAAAATTTTTGATTTGAATTTTATCAACCTTCTATCCATAAATTATTTATTAATAATCTTAGTTATCTTTTTTTCAAAATTTCTAAAAACTTTAAAAGTTTTTTCATTAAAATCTTTATTCTTAAAATATATATCAAACTCTTTCTCTATTTCGGTGATCAATTGAACGGATTTAAGGGAGTCAATTCCAAGTTCTACAAAAGATTTATTGTAATTTATTTTTTTTTTATATTCCTTATCTACATATTTTTTATATATTTTTTTTAATTTTTCTTTGATTATCATTAATTTTTACAATTTAGATAATGTTTGTATGTTTTAAAGAGTTTATTATTTAATAATAGTAACTCATTTGGGATATCATAGCTCAAAAATAATATCAAGCTCGCTGATAATCCATAAGAAGAAACATTTGGAACAAATATTATATCATTAATTTTAAGCTTATAAGATAGTGCAGATCTAGACCAAAAATCTAAAGGAGTGCACAGAGGACCAACGATATCAAATGTTTCTTTCTTTTTTTCTTTCCGATTAATTAATACTATCTCTGGATCTAATTTTGGAAGTCTATTTATTGAGCTCATTCCTGCTAAGTTATTTATACCACTATCAAGAATTATATATTTTTTATTTTTTGAAATTTTTTTATCAACCACTTTGCATATTAATCCACCACATGTTCCAACTAGATATCTCCCACTTTCAAATATTAAATTTAATGATTTAACTCTTTCTTCACCAAAAGAATTTATTAATTTTTTTTCTAAAGGTTTTTTTATATTTGAGTAATTTTTTCTTTTACCTTTTCTTCCATATGGCGAAGCAAATCCACCCCCTAGGTTAAGTAATTTAATTTTTATTTTTAACAATTTTTCTATTTTTAATGATAAATCAATGCAATTAAAAAACATTTTTAATAAATCTTTATTGGAGATTACATTAGATGCTGAGTAAAAATGAAATCCTAAAATATTAGTCTTATTTGAATTAAATAATTTATAGTTTTGTAAAAATTTTTTTGAGTCTATTCCAAATTGAGATGATACTCCCATCATTTTAATACTTGATTTTATGTCCATATTCTCTGGATTAATTCTTATTATACAATTTATATTTCTATTGAGTTTTTTTGATAAAAAACTTAGTCTTTTAAATTCATTTAAAGATTCAATTGATATAATACCAATTTTCCTTTTTATAAATTGTATTAACTCTTCATTTTTTTTTGCTGGCCCTGTGAAAATAATATTTTTTTTATTTACCCCTGATTTTAATGCTTTAGAGATTTCTCCCCATGAAGAACATTCAATACCAGCTCCTAATTTATGTAAGTAGCTCACAACACCTTCATTAGGATTTGCTTTCATTGAATAATAAAGCTTTGAAAAAGTTGGTAAAGACTTTTTTAAAGAACGGTAAGAATGTGAAATCTCATTTAAATTATATACATACTTTGGACCATCGTATTTTTTGGAAATTTTCTTTAATAAACTAGTCTTCATTTTTTAAACTTTTCGTATCTATTTTACCTCTATCATTAATTGGTATTTCTCTAATTTTAACAATTCTATCAGCTATTTTATAAAAATCTAAGTTTTGCTTTATTTTTTTTACAATTAAAAATTCTTTTAACTTACTTTTTATGAAAAAAGTATATTTAAATTTTTTTTCAGGTGGAATTATAACAGCATCTTCGATACCGTTTATTTCTTTTAGTTCTTTTTCAATTTGGCTTTTACTCACTCTGTAATTTTTATTTTTAAAAATATCATCTTTTCTTTTAAAAAAATATATAAAACCATCATTATCAATTTTACAAATATCACCAGTATATAATATTGATATATCTTTATTAATTTTTATAAACTTATCATTAGTTAATTTTTTATCTTTATGATAACCCATCATTACATTTTTACCCTGTACAACTAATTCACCTCTTTTATTACATCCTAATTTTTTTTATTCTTATCTACTATCCAGCACTTTGTTGATTTTAAAGGAAGGCCAACCGAATTTCTTTTTTTTGGAAATTTATTGTAATCTAAAATAGAGACTCTTTTACACTCAGTAAGTCCATACATTAAAAAAACTTCAATTTCAGGATAAATATCTTTTATTTCACTTATACTTTTTTTTGAAATAGATGACCCAGTATTAGTAATTATTTTTAGATTAATACAATTATCTTTTAATTTTTTTTTAAGACCTAAAAAATTTGTCAAAATATTTTGAACTAGAGGTAAACAAGTGATATTATTTTTTTTTAAAACATTTAAAAAATTTATTCCTAATTCATCAGAATTTCCAAGATACAAGTCAGAATTACTCTTACAAGCTAAAAATAATTGATACAAACCATAGTCAAAAGACATTGGTAAAAAACACCCGACTTTAACTTTTCTATATTTTAAAAATTCTAATATTTTTGAAGTTGAAAATATTAAATTATTGTGATTACTTTCGACACCTTTAAGCGATCCAGTTGATCCAGATGTATATGTAATTGAAACTATATCATAAACAGACCTTGTAATGTTGATTTTTTTTCTGTTAACTTTTTTTTTGTTAATAAAGTATTCAAAATATATCTTATTGATATTTTTTAAAAATTTGAGCCTGTTTTTTTTTGATGTGATAATAAAATCTGGTTTGAAATTTGAGGTTATCTTAGTTATTGTATTTTTACTACTCTTTTCATCTATAATAGAAAATATACCACCAAGAAAACTAATTGAAAAGATCGATATTGGAATAAAAACTGAATTAGGCAAAACTATGAGAACTTTAAATCCCTTATAAACTTTTTTTTTAAAAAAAAATCAATAAGAAAATTTGATCTTTTGATTAAATTTGTTTTTTCTAGAGTATATTTTTTATCTGATATCTTGATATTATTATTTTTATTTAAAATAAACTCATGTATATATTTCATAAATTTTATAATGGTTAATCAAAGGTATATAGAAATAATTAAAAAATTACAAAATTTCTTTGATAAAAAAAATAAATTAATATTTGTTCATGTAGATATATTTAGAAGTTTTAAAATTCATTTTAGAAACAAAAAAGATTTTTTTAAAACCCATTTAAGCTTTATTGAAAATATTACGAATAGTTCAAAACTCATCTTTCCAGCTTTTAATTATAACTTTCCTCGAAAAAAAAAATTTAATCCTAAAAAAGATATAGCGCAAACAGATAATTTTACAGAATTTTATAGATTAAATTTTGCAAAATATAGAACCCAAGTTCCAATTTTTAGCTCAACATTTAATACTAAGATTAATTTTAATGATAATACAAAAAATATTAACCCATTTGGAAAAAAGTCGGTCTTTCATCATCTTTATAAAAACAATGGTTCAATTTTTTATTATGGTGCACCTTTTTCTGCGTCTACATTTATTATGTATGTAGAAGAAACCTTTAGAAACGGGCCAATTTACAGATACAAAAGAAAAATCTTAGGAGAAATAATTTCCGAAAGTAGAAAAAAAAAATAAATTTTATTTTTCATGTAAGACCACCTGAAAAACATTATCATTTAGAATATGATTGGAAAAAATTAGAGAACGTTCTTAAAAAAAATAAATTACTAAAGTTTTATAACGAAGGAATCATGCAATTTAAAGTTTTAAATATAAAAGCTGTCACAAATTTTTTACACAACAAACTCAAAAAGGATCCTTTTTATTTAATTGATAAAAAATCAAAAAAATGGGTTATACCAATGTATAAAAAATTAAATAGAAGATTTGTAGTAGATGATTTTTAATTTCAAACAAGATTTAAAAAAAATTAAATTAATACAACAAAAAAACGCAAAAGAATTTGGTTTGCTGGAAAAAATTGTAGATAATCATATAGGTAAACACAAAATTAAACTTAAACAAACTTGTCTAATCAGATTATTCAGATTTGAAATAATAAGATTTTATAGTGATTATATCTCAAAAAAAAATGAACAATATTTAAAAAATAATTTTCCGAAACTAAAGTATGATAGTCTTTTTCCAAATATAACTTTTAATCAAAAAAAAGCAAAGGTTAACTTTAATTTTGAAAAAGTTAGATTATTAAATTTAAAAAAAAAAATGGTATTTCCAAATTTAAAGAACTTTTAATTGAGTTTATTAGTTTTTTATTATCAGGTGATAAAATTGTTGGTATTAGGGCTAATTCAATTTCAGTTTATAACATTTTCTTTAAATTGATATTTCGAAAATATAAAGTTGTTTTTTTAAATGATCAAAAAATAGACAGAAAAAATTTAATATCGCAAAAAAAAAATTTATTATCTTTATTTAAAAAGATAGATGGAGCTCTTAAGATTCCTAAATATTTAAATAGTTCAAAAAATTTATTAAATTTTATAAATTTATATACATCTCATAATTCTATAATTAATGATAAAATTGATATTTTAATTACTGGAACTTTAAATAATATTACAAATAGAATAATAGCTTTTAATTTTAGAAATAGTTCAAATAATATAAAAATTATTAATATTGCACATGGTAATAATTGGATCTGGAATGAAGAATTTAATGAAATTTCTGAATATGAATATTCAGATTATTTTTTATCATATGGTTTTCCAAGAAAAATTTCTCAAAAAATTAATAAAAAGTTATTATATAAACCCAAAATAATTGGATCTTCTTGTGACGAAATAAGTAAAATAAATCAGGATAAGTTATTCCCAAAGTTATCAGATACGAAAAAATTCAAATTTTTATATGTTTCTCGTGAATACCAAATTATTGGACAGCTTCCACACATGTTTTCAGATAAAGTTTACAATAAATGGCAAAAATTTTTACTAAACAAATTAAATGATATTGATTTAACAATTAAAATTCACCCTAAATCAAAAACTACCTATGATTATACTTTTTTTTCAAATTCTAATAAGATTGAGAGTACTAGTTATATTAATGATGATATAATCAAAAAATATGATGTTTTTATTTTTGATACAATTACATCAGCATTCACAAAAATTGCAGCATCTAACAAAAATATAATATTTTTTAACCTAAAAGAACGCAAATGCTTAGATAATGCCACTAAATTGATCAAAAAAAGAACAAATTTTTTTGAAATTAATCAGCTAAGCAGTTTGAATTTAAGTAAGTTGAATTTGAAAAATAGTAAAAATTTGAACAAACAATTTATTAAGAAATATTCTTTATATAAAAATATAAAAAGGTCAGTTTCTTTGATTAAATTAGTTGAATCAATAAAAATATGATAGATGTACTTATTATAAGCGATAATCAATTTAGAGATATTTTTTCTAATAAATTATTAGCCAAATACCTCCAAAAAAAAAAATTAAAAGTAAAAATTTTTTCAAAATCAATTTATAGAACCGCTACAGAACAGTTAAAACCAAAATTAGTGATAATCCCTAGAATTACTGATGATTTTGATGATATTTTTAAACTTAAAAAAAAACATAATTTTAAACTATTTTTTATACCTTGTGAGCATGGCGCTGGAAATGAATTAAGAATTCTATCTTTTATAAAATCTTATTCAAATAAAAATTCACCAAATGAAAATCATATAAAAAAACTAAAAAACATAGATAAAATTTGTGTACCGAGTGATTTCTATAAGAATATATTATTAGAAAATAATTTATTTAGTAATGATAAAATATTAGTTTCTGGAACAATTAATTCAGATTTATGGTTTAAAAAAGTTAGTAAATTTTTTATCAATAGAAATATTAATAAAAAAAAAACTATTGGTATCGCAACTTCTTTCAAATCTTTTATGTTTACGTCTAAATATGAAAGTATTCAAAAAGCAATTTATTCAATAAATAGATTTCCAAAAAAAGGTGA
>MDTB01115684.1_pt1 | contig 13591 bp, 8 predicted proteins | sample 811161 | NCBI WGS metagenome assembly MDTB01 (sample SAMN05326650, study PRJNA326480) | marine metagenome | isolation source: seawater | place: Mediterranean Sea | collected 2009
AATCTGTCAAAATATTCTGTCTGCTCTTGCAGGTTAGCAGTGTGTGGTGTTAGGAAAATTTTTACAGTATATTCATTGCCAAATAGTTCTCCGTCGACAATGATGATAGATTTAAATTTTGTTTTCCAAGAAAATGTGTTTGACATCAAGGTATTTACTACTCGATGTTGATAAGATCACCTAGGTCTGGTTCACCACGTAATTTTTTATTATTTTTGTGCCATTCCTCGATACGTCTTTCTCTTATGGCGTTCTGATAAGTTTGCAAAGCCAATTGAAGGTCAGCCAACAGTTGTGGATTCCTTCCAAATCGTTTTGCAGTGTTGACCTTTCTGGATAGGTCTTTGATTCTTTTAGAAATGTCCTCGTCACTTAGGTTACCAATTTCTTCTTGCAATGGATGGAAGTACATACTCCTCCTTATCTATTAGATGTAGACTTTACCTATTTGATGCATCAATATTGTTGTGCCGCCATCTGGAGTAAGGAACTCATACAAGAACCTTTTGTTGTCAGGAAAAGTAATGGTGTCTGATGATCCGTCACCTCCAGTCACGTTATCTGCAACTAATACAGCACTTGGGATTGTAAGTGTGTGTGCCGCATCTGCACAGGTGATATCCAAAACTATTCTTCCTAACTTACCAGAGGCAGGTAGGTTGCTGAATGTCAATGTCACTGATGCGTTTGTTGTGATGGTTTGGTAATGTCCGTTTTCGTGGTTAAGTGTTATCGCTCCGCCAGTAGTGCCGTGAGCATACACAGTTTCGGAGTTGTCTTTTAACTCTGCATCTTCAATTATGTTGCCTGCAAAATCATTAGAAGCGTTTAAATTTGCTTTGTTTGTTTGCATTGCTTCAATTTCAGTTTTTGCTTCTGTAAAATTGTTCTTTGTGGCACTGAAGTTGTCTCTAAAACCCTGTGAAGAATTGTCTTGTCCTGCTTTAGGATAAGTTCCGTCTATGTTTCCTGGTACTATGTTACTTGCCATTTTAAATTCCTTTGTTTCTGAATGCTAGATATTTATCCTGGGTCCTATCCACTGTGATAATAACGCCATCGTCCGGTGCTTTGGTAAACACCATTGTTGTTTTTAGTGTTGAAGTGTCGTGCGTAAGTGTCACTTCACGCTCGAAATCCACCGATCTAAGTGTGCCGTCAGCAGAAAGATAGGTTGGTGATTTGTTGTTGTCGGCAGTAACATTGTCGCCAACAAAAACTCTTTCTACAGTAATCGTCGATCCGTCCGATGCAGTTGTTTGTTTTTCGATCAATATCTCTTGGTCGTGTACAAGTTCATCAATTACAAAATTTGTAGTTGAACCATCTGCTGTAAATTTGTTAGTTGCGACTTTGCTTTTGTTAATTCTGTATTTGTCAATAATAAAATTTATGTCTTTGAACTCAAGACCTTTGTCAGTAATCCTTTTTTTGACCAAAGCAGAAGTTCCTGGTTTACAGAAACAAATCGGAACCGCTTTTACAAATCCTAAAGGAACACCTGAACTGTCCTGAGAAGTTCTCATCCATAAAGGTAGATGTGTCCATTCTTTATGTCCCAATGTTTTCATTCTGCTACGCATATTTGCCACAGCGTTAGGATAAACAGTTTCTATAAATCCAAGGTCCGCCGATAACTGGTTGGCAAATCTAACCTTGGAGCCAGAAGTGCTGAATGATAGGCCTCCATCTGTTGTGATATCGTATATGTCTATGTCAGTTGTTGCATTACCACTTGACGCTCTTGGACCTAGAACAGTTTTTGCAATAGCATCTCGCAGTGCCACAGATGTTGCAACTGATTCACCCGAACTGTTTTCCAATGGATCTTTCATGTCAAGATAAACCACTTCGTATTTCACTATGCCACCCTCTTTGGCAATCGCAGTCTTGATGTCACCGAAGTATAAAGTTTTAGGGGCATGGTTTTGTTCCATTTGATTCTGGAAAGTGGTCAATGTCTGTGCCTCTAGTCCTGCCATCATCAACATAGAAGGAGTTGATCGCATTCCAAATTCTGGATCATCTGATCTAAAAATATATGAAGGCGAGTTGATGTCTGGGTCTTGTGCAATATTATAAAAAATATTCTGGTCTATGAATGAAGTCGAATGACCGGTCATATTTCCATATTCTATTGTTGTAAATGGAATGTCAATATTAATTGTAAATTCTTTAGAAGTTGCCGCGGACTGATATTGGTCACTTACTGTTACGGTGAAAGTGTAGGCTCTTGTTGAGTCAGTGAAGTCGCTTGGATCAATTGTTCCAACAAAATTACCTAACGGCGACAGCGTGATTCCTGGTGGTAATATTCCCGAAGTCACTGTGTACGAAAGTTCTCTGTTTGGTGAATCGGCCACTGCGTTTACAAAAAGTAAACTAGGAACACCTGTTGTCAGTGTGCCTAAAATGTCCGGAGTAGTAAATGCGATACCTATGTCGATCTCGCCGATCACTTTCATAGTGAACGCTCTTTCAGAGAACACACTTATACCTGTTGCAACTGTCCTGTTTGCCTTCACTGTAAAATTGTATTCTTTTTGGATAGCCGCCTGCCTTGCAAGAGTTCCAAAAATCTCCCCTGAGTTAATGTCGATAGACACGCCATCGGGCAGAGACCCTGACGTAATAGAGTATTCTAGGTCTGCTTGTTGTGGATCAAAGTCAGACACATCAATTTTGACAACCACTTGGTTGTCATGCCTGAATGTTCCCAGGTCAGATGGAGTGGTGAACACAGGTGGCCGACCAGTATGTAAATCCATTGATAGGGCATTGAAATCAACTCTCGTTTGATCAATAGTAATTAATGTATTTGAGACTACCCAGTAATCTGCCGAGTAGACGAAAATGTTAAAGTTTCTCTCAACAAAAGAAGTTCCGTCGGTCACCCTCACAATAAAATCATAATTTACTGAACGTGATGCACTTATTACAGTTCTATCATAAACGACGTCATCATATGAGTCTGTTGTGCCATCATAACCTCCAACCGGTCCCGACTTGTCATCTAGTGCCAATTCAACAATTCCAGATATAAATCCGTTTTTGGTCATTGTGACCCCTGGTGGAAGTGATCCTTTCACCACCTCGAATATCAAACTTTGTCCTGCCTGAGTATCTGTGTCTTTTGCCTGCAGATTGTATTCGATAAAAGTTCCATCAAGCACTGTAACATTTCCTGTGATATCTGCTCGCGTTTCTGTGGAATCTGCTGTGCCAGTGGTTGTGTCAGTGGTGTATACCACCGATGATGGTTGGTTCAATTGCCCTGCTGGTGTTGAAAATGTTGGTGCGTCTGCACCTTGCACGTCAAGTTTAAAAGTTCTGTCTGTTACTTTTGATCCAGCCGTGGCTCGCACTACGAAGGTGTAAAGAGTTCTTTTGCGTACCTCGGCTGGAGATCCTTGCAGTAGGCCTGATGAAGTAAGAGTCATTCCTGATGGAAGGCTTCCTGCGATAAGTGAGTAAGTTACGGTCGTGGAATCGCTAGTATTCGCTTCAAGTTGTAGCGAATATGCTACCTGCTCGTCAATTACGGCAAGTTTACCTGCTGTGGTTGTCCACACTGGTGCGACCATCAATTCTTACTCCTTCACCAGTATTTATTGGAGAAAAAGTATTATAGATCGCTGTAATATTACGCTATTACGATACTGCCGCACTAAATGGCGTCGCTGGATTGGCACCAGCAGACACTCTCATTTGTCCGAACACTGCATATTTGTCTGTGGCTATATCAATCAGTGTTAGTGTGTCACCAATTAGTCCGCCTTGCGTGCCGCTGTTTAGAGTGATTGTATCAGAAGCCGCTACTGTTGGAAAAGAAGTAACAGCAGTTCCATCCTCGTCAAGATACATCATTTGACCTGACATAGTGTTGTCTGCGTCGGCAACCTGAATTTTATATGTAGTTGATCCGCCCATTGCAACACCAACAATAAAGTGATAAATGTTTCCTGAACCTGTAGCATCTGGAAGTGTCAAAACTACGTTTGCGTTTCCACCTACTTCACCAAGTAACAATGTTCTACCTGAGTGTTCAGTCTCTGTGATTGCATCTGTAGCCGTGAATGTGTGTATTGCTGGTTTGAAAGAACCAGTCAGTGTAAGTTGCGAAGCAACTGTTACCGCACCTGACCCTTGTGTTGATATAGCCAAGTCACCATCTGAAGTGTCATTTTGAATTGCGTCTGCCCTTAAAGTTGTTGCTTCACACACTGTGAAGTTTGCCTCACCTGCAGTAAGTTTTGTATTTGTTCCAGATACTGCGACATTTTGTCCAGCCGCCGGTGTCAATGTAATACCACCTGATGATGGAGCAGAAATAGTGTTTCCGTCTAGTCTTAATTCGTCAACGTTTAATTGTCCTGTTGTTGTCTGTGTTCCTGTCGCTGTAATTGGTCCTGTAAGAACTATTGCACCTGTTCCTGCTGGGTCAATAACAATGTCACCGTTAGAGTCTGAAGTTATTGAACCATCTGCTGTAATGTTCAAATCACCAACTGCAAAAGTTCCGGTTGTCAAACTTCCTGAAACAGAAACGTTTCCTGTAATTGTTTGTCCGATTGTTGTCATTGCACCTGCAACGTCTAAAGCACCTGAAATATTTACGGCCTCGTTTAACTGTATTAGTGTACTGTCAGCGGCACTGATCGCTGTGCCGTTTAAAGTCAATGCCCCAACAACAACATTTCCTGTTCCGCTTGGTTGGATAGAAATGTCTGCGTTAGAACCATTTGATGAAATAGCATTTGTCGATACTGAACCTGCTGTCACTGCTCCGTTAACTGTTGCACCACCACTCAATGTAGTGGCACCAGTAACTCCCAGCGTTGTGCTGAAACTTGCAGATGTTCCTGTCAAAGCACCTGTAACATCAACTGCTTCGGCAATAGTCACTGCCGTTGAGTCCGATGAATCAAGTGTTGTTCCATTAATTCTTAAAGCACTTATTAAAACATCTCCAGTTCCACTTGGTTGGATTGATAAATCCGCATTGGATCCGTTTGCTGAAATAGTGTTTGTAGTCAGAGATGTTGCAGTTAGACCTGCTGACATTGTTGTAGCACCTGTCACTGCAAGTGTGCTTGATAATGTTGCCGCACCTGTCACTGCCAATGTGCTTGATAATGTTGCCGCACCTGAAACACTTGCAGTGCCGTCCACTATCAATCCTTCGTTGATGTTGATTGAACTGGAATCGTCTGCACTTAAAGTTGTCCCTGCCATTCTGATACCAGAAGCAACCACGCCTCCTGTGCCATTTGGTAATAAAATTATATCTTCGTTTGATCTGGCACTTACAATTCTTCTGCCGTTTACGTCTAGATCTCCACCTAACTGCGGAGTTGTGTCCTCGATTACATAGTTCGCCGCTTCGTCGTCGCCACCATATAATTCTGTAAAGTTGTCGTTAATTTTGTCAAAAGCGGTTCTTAACGGATCACCTGTTCCGTCGTTTGCCGCTGTTCCTATGTTAATAGTCTGTTTAGCCATGTTTTTAATCCTCTTTAGTGCAATTATTTATTTAAATTTTTATAAACCGAATGTAATTATACGTTGATAACCATACGTTGGAATTTGAAAACCAATGAGTCATCTGTGATATTTGTGGCCAACAATCGCACGTTTCCACTGTTTATATCAACACTAAAAGTACATAATGCTTCTGTGTAGTCTGTGGTTGAACCAAAAGATACCAGATAAGCATCTGTGCCGTCGTGTGTGACATTTGCTTCAACTATCTCAAAACGTGAATTTGTTGCATCCGTTATTGATATGAAATATTTTGCACTTCTGAAAGATGATGAACTGAAAGTGTTCACAACACTTGTAGACGAACTGGAAATAGTTGTCGTGGCATCAGCGATGGCACTGATACTTAAAGTGGCACCCGCTGTTGCAAAAGCAAGTGTGCCTGCTCCGTCTGTTTTCAAAAACTGCCCTGATGATCCGTCCGAAGTTGGAAAGGTAAATCCGCTTATTGTGACTGATCCTGAGCCATTTCCTGACAATTCTAAATTTGCATTTGATGAGTTGGCAGTGATTGTGTTGTCTGATATTGTTACCCCATCGATTACAGCAGACGTGTTTGCTGTGACAGTTGTAAATGTTCCAGCCGCGGCAGTGTTGGCACCTATCACGGTGTCGTCTATGTTTCCGCCATCGATGTTTACTTTGGACATCGCAACACTTCCTGTGCCTGAAGGTGATACAACCAAATCACTGTTGGATTGAGTGGCCTTTATGACGTTGTCATTAATACTGATGTTGCTGTCTATTGTTAAATTACTGATGACCACTGAACCAGTTCCGCCTGGCTCAATTCTAATGTCAGCATTGGAATCCGATGAAATAATATTGTCATTGAAATTTAAATTGTCAATGTTTACTGTGCCTGAAAGAGATACTGCGCCAGATACTGTCAAACTTCCAACAGTGGTTGTACCGGCGTCCAAAGTTCCTGTTATATTTGCTCCACTTGATAAAGTCGCAGTACCGGAAGTAGACAAAGTGCCGTCCACTATCAAACCTTCATTGATGTTGATTGTAGATGAATCTGAAGAACTCAAAGTTGTTCCTGCTATTCCAATAGAACCCAGGGTTACTGTTCCTGTTCCAGATGGAATCAAGTTGATGTCATCGTTACTCCTTGTGGCCTCGATATTGTTTCCATTGATTCTTAGGGCCGGAAATACAACTCCGCCTGTTCCCGAAGGTTCAAAAACTATGTCATCATTGGATCTTGAGGCACTGATATTGTTTCCTGAAAAACTTATTGCACCAAAGACAACACTTCCGCCACCACTAGGTATTAGGTTTATATCTTCATTTGATCTAGTACCTTCGATGTTGTTGTCATTAATTCTTATTGCCGGGAAAGCGACTGAGCCAGTTCCCGAAGGTGAAAGCACCAGGTCGGCGTTTGATGCGTTTGCCGCTATTTCATTTCCACTTATGCTTATCCCGTCATTGAATAATGGTGAAGCGTAAAGGTCATCAAAGTTATGATTGACCTTGATCATTGCGTCACGCAGTGTATCACCCGTTCCGTCGTTTGCGTTTGTTCCTACGTTAAGTACTCGTTGTTCACTCATTATACTTTCATTATCCTTCTTACAAATTTAACCTGTGTGGTATTAGTATTAGTTATCTGTCCACGCAGTCTAACATTTCCACCACTGATGTCCGCTGTAATCGCCGCTAATTCAGTGGATGTGTTTCCTATTCTTCCAAATTTACTGATGTATGCATCGGATCCATCGTGCGTGACCCTTGCTTCGAACAGTTCATAGTTTGGCGTTTCTGTGTCTGTGATCTGCATCACGTACGCCGCACTTCTGAAAGTAGAAGCATCAAATTCATTTAGTGTTGTCTGCTGAGAGGCACTTGACGCTCCCCTGGCAATGTTAATTCTGTATGCGTTAACAGTTGTGGATGCACCTGTGGTAGCCGCCGCGTTCACAGTGGTAGTGGTTGATGCGTGTGAAGCCGTTAGAGATATCAACGGTGTTTCTTCTGTGCTTACCTGTGGTCCTTGTGATACGTATGCGTCTGTGCCATCACTCACGACAGTGGCTTCTAGTATGGCACTGTCATTGTTTTTTGTTGCCACAATTATGTAAAATGCTCCTTGTTGTGATCCTGTGTCAAAACTGTCTAGGAACGTTGCACCACTGGATACCGTGACCTCACCTATCACATTGATGTTTGTTGAAGATGAATCTGTTTCGTCGTCAGCCAACAATATTCTGTATGCGTGTATCCTTGTGTTTGAACTTGTTCCTACCGCTCTCAGACGCACATTGTTACTGCTATCAATGTCAACACTAAAAGTAGCAAGATCGGAAGTGTGGGTGTTTGTGTTACCATAAACATTTATGAATGCATTGGTACCGTTGTGTACAACCAATATCTGAACGTTTTCAACTCTGTTGTTTCCGAGATCATTTATTGACACGTAGTATTTGGCTCCCCTTGCATTTGCCTTGGCAAAACTATCCACAGTTTGGACAGTGTCGGCCGGTGCTTTGAGATGGACCCTGTATGCGTTGACTTTAGAATTGGTTCCTGCTTGAGTGTTTGAGGCCAATAGCCTTGCATTGCTACTGGCGTAATCTGATGTGAATTCCAACAACTGTTGTGTTGAACTATGTGTACTGACTGTTGGACCCACGGAATGGAATGCAGATGATCCGTCTGTGACCACGGTGACTTCTGCTATCTGTGATTGGTCTGACCCGTTTTTGGCAACCACGATGTAGTGTGCACCATCGTAGGTGGCAGAGGCAAAAGTGTCAACAACATCAGTGGTGCTTAATGTTGGTCTGGCGATGTGTATCCTGTATGCGTTCAATGTTGTCGACGAGCCAGTTGTCGAGGCCGCCTGTAAAACCGCTGTGGATGAAACTTGGTTCACTGTCAAGTTCACCATTGGAGTTTCTTCCGTACTAACTTGAGGACCTTCAGAAACGAAAGCCTCCGAGCCATTACTGATCACAGTGGCCTCCATTATACAACTGTCATTTGATTTTGTTCCTACTATTATATAATGTGCACCTTGATATGTGTCGGTGTTAAAACTGTCCAGCAGTGTGGCCGAACTCGACACAGTCACTTCGCCAATGACATTTACGTTTGTGCCTGTTCTGTCTGCTTCGTCATCTGCCAATAATATTCTGTAGGCAGTAATTCTTAAATTTGTTTCTAATCCAGCACAACTGACAACAACATTACTTCCAACAATCGCCGCTGTGAATGTTGCAAGTGGATTGTCACCTGTTCCGTGTTCGTTGTAGGTTGTGATAAATGCATCGCTTCCATCATGCACAACAAGTGCCTCTATGTTTGCAACTTCTGTTTTTGAGTCGTTGTTTATTGAGATGTAATATTTTGCACCTCTGTAACTTGCATGTGCCCATGAGTCAAAAGTTTCACTGGCACTATCAACATCTGTGTTTATCACGATACCTGCTTCATCCTCTCCCGAGTATCCTGTGGAGTCATTGTCGCCCAAGGCAATCCTATACGCTGTGCCTCCCACACTGATTGCGGATGAGCCATCATTGTGTGCAGTTAATCTTACCCTTACGTTTCCGTTATTGACATCAGCGTTGGCAGTCACAATCGGAACAGTCTCAGATCTTACTTCGCCCGAATCGGTGATGAACGCTTCCGCTGAACTGTCCGAACTTGTTCCATGGCATACCGAATATTTGTGGAATGCAAAAGCATCGTTGGTTTCGTCTTTGACTATAACATGATACCATGCACTGTCAAAATTACTAGAACTCCAAGTGTCGAAAGTTGTTTCTGAACTGAAATCTTCTGTGTTGTCTATAACAGCAGTGACATGGTCAACGGCAGTGACCGTGTAGTTTCCGACATCAACATCTCCTATCACATTTACATTTGTGCCTGTACGGTCTGCTTCTGCATCGCCAAGCAATATTCTATAGGCATGCACCCTTAGGTTAGTGTCAAATCCCTGCATCGATACCACAACATTGGATCCTGATATCGCCGCGGTCACGTCAAGAATGTTATCGGTGATGTCCTTGGTGTTAACAATGTTGTAGACAGTAACGTAGGCATCTGAGCCATCATGTACAACAAGCACCTCCATGTTTGTTAGTTCTATTTTTGCATCATTGTTTACACTTATGTAATATTTTGCACCACGATAACTTCCGTGTGCCCATGAGTCGAATGTTTCACTGCCGCTGTCCACATCGGTGTTGATAACCACTCCTACTTCCTCTTCGCCCGAGTAACCAGTGGAGTCGTTGTCACCCAAACCAATCCTATAATAGGCCAGACTGTTCGCCGCACTTGATCCTGTTCCATTAATTGCAACCAAATCAGTTGCACTTTCTATATCTCCTGTGATTGTGGGAATGAAAGTGTGGCTCGTGCTTGATCTTGTTATCGAACTCTGCGATACATACACACTGTCGTTGTTATGCACCGCACTTATTTTTAATGTAGCAAATTTGCTGTTGGTGATGTCTTTTGTCACACCAAGGAACCATGCACTGTCGAATTGTGTTTTGTCAAATGTTGTAAGTTGTGCCTCTGAGTTTGGAATGTTTACGTTCAGGCCAGATTCTGTCACATGATCTATGGTTGTCTTTTCTGCAACGCCAAGAGTTATTTTGGCCAATGAAGCATTTGGTTCACCTGTGTATCCTGAAGAATCGTCATCACCCAATCCTACGGCATAAAAACTCATTGAACAAGTTGGATTGAATCCTGTTCCCAACAGTCTTACCGTGCCGTTCAAAACGTCTGCATCCACTGCCAGTTGATTGTTGGTTCCGGTTTTTGTTATGTGAGATTCTGAAACGAATGCCTCAATACTGCTGTCCGAACTTGTTCCGTGCACCACGGAATATAAATTTGTTGAAAGTTCATCACTGGCATCATCTCTGGTTACACTGTGATACCATATGCTGTCGTATTTTGAAGAGGTAAAAGTGTGTATTGGCCTTTGTGTTGAATCTAATAATTCGTGTCCACCTGTTGTAACCACATGGTCAACAGTTGTTTCACTTTTGAAAGTAAATTCTGCTGTTCCATCCTGGATGTCAGTGACTCCTAACAGTATCGGTGATGTCACAAAAGTCAAAGCCTTTGATCCATCGGTACGTAAAATCTGTCCTGTGGATCCATCTGATCCTGGCAGGGTGAATCCATTTATGCTTACTGCGCCTGATCCGTTTCCTGTTAGTTCCAAATTGTCGTTTGACAGAGACGCTGTTATGCTGTTGTCAGTTATAGTGACTCCTGTTGTCGATAAACTGCCACTGGCCGCTGGATCAAAAGTCAAAGTAGTGAACGTTCCTGCGGCAGGAGTTCCTGCCCCTATCACTGTGTTGTCTATGCTTCCGCCATCAATGTTGACCTTGCTCAAGTTTACACTGCCTGTCCCTGATCCCTGTAATTCTATGTCGGCGTTTGATGTTGTCACTTGTATGACGTTATCGGCCAAGTTTATTGTTGAATCTATGGTTAGATTGCTGATGTTTACAACGCCTGTACCTCCCGGTGTTAGGTTGATGTCAGCATTTGAATTAGAACTAATAATATTATCGTTGAAAGTTAAGTTATCTAAAGTTACTGTGCCAACAGCGTTCATGTTACCTGTAGTGGTAAGTGATGAGACTGTTGTTAATCCTGATACAACAAAAGAACCACCACCGTCAACAGCGGCAAAAGTTGCTGAGCCGGATGCACTAAGGGTTCCATCAACGATCAATCCTTCGTTAATATTAAGACTGCTACTGTCATCGGAACTTATTGTGGTTCCACCAAATCCTAGACTTGCTATCTTGACTTTTCCCGAACCACTTGGTATTAATTTGATATTTTCGTTAGATCTTTGTCCTTCGATGTTGTTGCCATTGATCTTGAATGTGCCAAAGTCGACTGCGCCTGTGCCTGGAGGCGAAATTACAATGTCGTCGTTGCTGTTGATAGATGAAATTTTGTTGCCAGATACCTTAAGTCCGGCCACGGAAACTGCACCTGTACCGCTTGGAACGATTCTAAGATCATCATTTGTCCTTGTGGCTTCTATGTTATTGCCATTAAATTTTATAGCCGGAAAAACTACGGCTCCTGTGCCGCTGGCCTCAAGTTTTATGTCCGCGTTTGAGTCAGTGCTACTGATCTTGTTGCCGGCCATACTGATAGATGAAGCCACGCTGGGTCTTGCGTACAACTCCGTGAAATTGGCATTTATCTTATTGCCGGCTTCGTAGAGAGAATCGCCCGATCCACTAAGACCGCTAGTACCTACATCTATTACTTCTTGAGTCATATCGACTAATATTTAGCGTGTTTTGAGGATATGCCCTAACGGCTATTAGCCTGCACTAATCTTCACTGTGCCTGAGTCGTTGTATAATTGCCCTGCGTTTGAAGGGTCACTAGTGGGCAAGTTTGCCATCATGATCACAGCAGGAACCATTTCAATTGCACCTGTTCCTGTGGCGTCAAGTTGTAGGTTATCATTTGATCGTGATGCTGTAATAAGGTTGTCTTTGATTGTAATGCCACCGTCCACATCCAAACTGCCTGTGACTTTTGCTCCGCCTTGTTGTACTCTGAATGCCTCGGCAATTCCACCTGACACTGTGAACGTCTGGAATACTAATTCGTTTGTTGTGCCAGTCTCTCCAGCAAATAAAATGTTGGCTCCTGCTGTGCCGCCCGCACCTACAAAACTAATACCAGGTTCGTTGTCGTTGTCTGTTCTTTGGATTTTAACAAACGGTGTTGCTCCTTTTACAAGCAAACTACTGTTCATCACCACCTCACCTGTTCCGTTGCCTGACAGTGTTAGATCATTGTTTGTGATCAATGAAGTGATCTGATCATCTGTTATTAAAAGTTGATCAACCTCAACTATACCTGTGCCGTTGGGTTGTATTATTATGTTGCCGTTTGTGGTTTCATTAATGAGTTTTCCACCCAACCCACTGTCGGACAAATCTGTGTAAACCTCTAGGAAATTATCGTTGATCTTGGTCATGGCAGTACGTAAAGTATCGCCGGTTGCCGTGTTTCCTTCTGTTCCTGTGTCTATTATTAAACGAGTCATATTATGGTTATGCTTATTTATTAAATAATAATATGTTCATAGAAACGCTAAAAACTATGAGATTGTACGAACGCCAAAGCAAACTTGGCATATACCACACGTTCCACAGGAAAAACACAGTTTACGTCTTCAAGTGTGACAGTTGCTCCGTTACATTCTTTAGACCAAGATCTCAAGTAGATCCAGACCGGGCATCAAATGATTACAAGCACGTATGTTCATATTGCGATACTAAAAAGTATGCACAAAAGGTCGGGGTAAAAATGCGTAAGGTATATAAGTTGGACGCCAGTTCTACACAAACTTTATAGTTTTATCCATTTGATATCATCACGATTTCCGTCCACCCATCTTCTGAGGTCAGCATATGTGCCAGCACGTATATTGTTTTGATCAAAGTACCAACGTAGATAGGGATTTCCGTAAAGATATTCTTTCCGATTAACAAAATAAAAATTAACGTCTTGGTGTCGTCTCACGATCTGTCTCAGTTGGAACATCCATTCATACTTTAGGTATGCCTTCATTGAAACCCTTGTGGGATAGTTTTGTGTATCCTTGTAGATATTGTTTTGCTGTCTGCTTGGGGTCTCAGTTTCCCACTGCCTTGCCCCCAATATGTCAAAGGCCATTATGAAAACATTTTTGATTCCTGATTCAGCGGCCATCAAAACTGCACTCATTCCAGAGCCACGATTATTCGTGAAGTCGATCGATCTTATTGCTCCACCTTTTTTGATGTCTCCACCTCTCCAGAATCTATAAAGTTTCAAGTTCTTAGGAGTTGCGTAATCTTCGTCTCCAGGTATGATGTAGTTCCAAGAACTTATGTCTTCTGGTCCGTGCAACTCCGGAGACTCCTTGCCATTGTTGTGCCATTGCAGTAGTTCTTCATACATCGGTTGGTTCACAGCCACTATGTGGTCACACAGTTTTGGATAGTCTCTGTAGATTGCGTTGCAACCATATATCACACCGATG
>MDTB01103614.1_pt1 | contig 13590 bp, 16 predicted proteins | sample 811161 | NCBI WGS metagenome assembly MDTB01 (sample SAMN05326650, study PRJNA326480) | marine metagenome | isolation source: seawater | place: Mediterranean Sea | collected 2009
GGTGAAAGATGTGGTAATGCAAATTTAATGTCTATTATTCCAACACTTTTTTTAAAAAAAACTTTTAGTGACAAATTCGACTTAAATATTAATAAAGCGAAACTTTCTTCACTAACTGAATGTTCAAGATTTTTGGATGAAGTACTAAATAAAAAACCAAACAAAAGTATGGCCTATGTTGGAGGATCTGCATTTTCTCATAAAGGTGGATTACATGTTTCTGCTGTAAAAAAAGATCCAAAAACATATGAACATATTGATCCAAAAAAAGTTGGAAATCACAGAAACATTATTGTTTCAAACCAAGCTGGAAGATCAAACATAATATCTAGACTTGAGAATTATGGGATAAAGATTGACTCTAAAGATACAAAAGTTCAAAAAATTTTGAATGAAGTTAAAGAAAGAGAGTTTACCGGATATTCATATGATGGCGCAGATGCTTCATTTGAACTCTTAGCGAACAAATTATTAGGTAAACTTCCAGAATATCTAAAAGTAAAAAGTTATAATGTTAATGTTAAAAAGGACGATCAATTAAAAACAACTGCAGAAGTGACTTTTATAATTGACGGAAAAGAAATAAATTGCAAGGGAGAAGGTAACGGGCCAGTGAACGCACTGGATAATGCAATAAGATCAAATTTTAAAAAAGTAGAAAAATACTATAAATATTTTTTTGATCTTAAACTTTTAGATTATAAAGTAAGAATTTTAAATACTGGTACTGGAGCCACTACAAGAGTTTCAATTGAAAGTACAGATAAAACTGGAAAAAGTTGGTTTACCATTGGTGTTTCTCAAAATATTATTGAAGCCTCGTTCAAAGCATTAATTGATAGTTTAGAATACAAATTATTTAAAGAAAAAGCACCAGCAAATATTCATGAAAAATAAATATGGTTTTATTTTAATTAAACCACAGCTTGGTGAAAATATTGGCGCATCTGCAAGATCGTTAAAAAACTTTGGATTTAAAAATTTGATAATAACAAGCCCAAAACTCGGTTGGCCTAATATTAAAGCAAAAGCTACTTCTGTTGGTGCTTTAAATTTAATTAATAATACAAAGGTCTTTGATAGTACTGTTTCAGCTATAAAAAATTTTGATATTATTTTTTCTTTTAGCGCTCGAAAGAGAGATATTAATAAAAAACATATTGGTATTCAGTCATTTTTAAAAAAGATTAAAAAGATAAATTCTAAAAAAATTGGTCTTATGTTTGGACCAGAGTCATCAGGTTTATCTAATTTAGATTTATCCTTCTCAGATTATGTAGTTCAAATTCCTTCCTCTCCTAAATTTAAATCACTTAATCTTTCTCACTCCATATCTTTAGTTTGCTATGAAATTTTTAAATTAAATAACATAAAATTTATGAAACAGTCTAATTTCTCTAAAAAAATTGGACAAAAAGGTAAATTAACTGAAATTTTAAATCTTTTAATAAAAAGTCTTGAACGAAGAAATTTTTTTAAACCCTCAGAAAAGAAAAACTCTATGATAAAGAATATAAACAATTTATTTTATAGATTGGAGCCAAATGATAAAGAATTAAGGATTTTAGGCAGTCTAATTGGGTCATTAAGCAAAAATATAAAAAAGCATAATTGACATTTACCCCCTAAACCCTGTAAACCCAAACTCAAATAATGACAAAAAGATTAAAATCAAAGCACAAAGTTGACAGAAGACTTAAAGCGAATATTTGGGGTAGACCAAAAAGTCCTTTCAACGTTAGAGCTTATCCACCAGGTCAACATGGACAAAATAAAAAAGGGAAACCTACAGATTTTGGTATTCAGCTTCAGGCAAAACAAAAATTAAAAGCATACTACGGAAATATTAACGAAAGACAATTTCGAAATATATACAGAAAAGCACTATCAAAAAGAGGAGATACCTCTGAAAACTTAATTGCTTTACTTGAGAGCAGATTAGACACAGTTGTTTACAGAGCTAAGTTAGCACCGACAGTTTTTGCAGCAAGACAGTTAATCAATCACGGCCACATAAAAGTAAATAATAAAAGAGTTAATGTTTCTAGTTTCCAACTTAAAGATTCAGACGAAGTTGAAGTTAGCGACAAGTCAAAAAAACTAAATATAATTGATGGCTCAATCCAAAGCAAAGAAAGAGAAATTCCTGAGTACATTGTGTTTGATGGAAAGAAAAAATCCGTTAAAATGGTAAGAGTACCAAAATTTTCAGAGGTGCCTTATCCTATTATAATGGAGCCTAATTTAGTAATTGAGTATTATTCTAGATAGTAAAATTATTTTTTAAGGAGTAGTTCTTTTAGATCTCCCTTTTCGAACATTTCTTTTACAATGTCACATCCACCAATAAATTTACCTTTAACATATAATTGTGGAATGGTTGGCCAGTCGCTAAAATCTTTGATTCCTTGTCTTAAACTCTCGTTTTCTAAAACATTTACACCTTTAAATTTTACATCAAGATGTTTTAAAATATTTGAGACAGTCATCGAAAATCCGCATTGAGGTGATTCTGGAGTGCCTTTCATAAAAAGACAAACTTCGTTATCATCTATCAAATTTTGTATATTGGATTTTATATTCATTTTATTTTTCTAATGTTGTTAAAGATAAAGCATGTAGTTCATTACCCATTTTACCTTTAAGCGATTTATAAACAAGCTTATGTTGTTCAATTTTACTCATACCTTTAAATACTTCAGATTTTATGACAGCGGAATAGTGATTATTGTCACCCATTAAATCTTTAATCTCAATTGCTGCATCTGGAATTTCTTCTAAAATATATCTTTTTATTTCTTCAACTGATAAGGCCATTAAATTCACTATACCATCTATTATTCAGTTCATAAAGCTCTTTTACATTAATTTTTAATTCTTTATTTAATTCAAAATATTCTTTTTGAGTAACTCCAACGATGTCAAAATAAATATTTTTATCTTTCAATATTTTTTCAACTTTTGAATAATGATTTTCATCCACTTCTATTAAATATCTACTTTGATCTTCCCCGAAAAAGTATTCAAATAAATTAGAGTGTTTTTTTGGTTTATCAATTTTAATACCAATTTGTGAACTTATAGACATTTCTGCTAATGCTAAAATAATACCTCCGGTTGAAACGTCATGCACGGAATTAATCATGCCAGTACTAATTAATTTAAGGATTATTTCCCCATTATTTTTTTCATTAATTAAATTGACCTCAGGCGGTAACCCAGTATGCGAGTTATGTAATTCATTAATAAAAACACTCTGGTCTAAATGACCAAAGGTTTTACCTATGATAATAATTTTACTATCAATCTTTTTTAATTTGTGGTTCTGAATTTTTTTAAGATCTTTTATTAATCCTACACCTCCAATAACTGGAGTAGGGTAAATATTATTATTATTTGTTCCATTATAGAAAGAGACATTTCCAGATACTACCGGGTAGTCTAAAAATTCACACGCTTCTTTAATCCCTAAAATATTTTCTGCAAATTGTCCCATTATTTCTGGGTTTTCAGGATTCCCGAAATTTAAACAATTTGTGATAGCGATAGGCTTAGCACCAACAGAAATTAGGTTTCGCCAACTCTCACAAACAATTTGCTTACCACCACTTAAAGGGTGAGCTTTACAATAATTAGCTGATGAGTCCACCGTAACTGCAATTGCTTTATCTTTATTGTGTATTTTAACGATTGCAGCGTTCGTGCCTGAAACTTGAATAGTATCACCCATAACCATCTGATCATATTGTTCTGTCACCCATTTTTTATTTGAATGGTTTGGAGAAGATACAATTTTAAAAAAAGCTTCATCAAATTTAATTTTTTTAAGATCTTTAAAATTTATTTTTTTTTTGTTTAATTTTTTTTTAGTCCATTTTCTATCGTATAATGGTGCTTTTGATGATAAAGCGTCTATAGGAATATTTGCTACAATTTCATTTTTAAACTTTAATGACAAATTTTTAGACTCAGTAGTTTTTCCAATTATAACAAAATCTAGATCCCATTTTTTAAAAATTTGTTTCGCCTCACTTTCTTTCCCTTCCTCTAAAATTATTAGCATTCTTTCTTGACTTTCAGACAACATCATCTCGTAAGGACTCATATTCTCTTCTCTACAAGGAATTTTATCTAGATCAAGTTGAATACCTAAATTCCCTTTATGCGCCATTTCAACACTTGATGAAGTTAAGCCAGCAGCACCCATATCTTGTATTGATATAATGGATTCTTTTTTCATCAATTCTAAACAAGCTTCCATCAGCAATTTTTCAGTAAATGGATCTCCAACTTGCACAGTTGGTTTTTTTTCTTCTGAATTATCATCAAACTCTGCGGAAGCCATAGAAGCTCCGTGAATTCCATCTCTTCCGGTCTTCGACCCAACATAGACAACTGACTTGTTTAAACCTTTAGCTTTAGAATAAAAAATTTTTTTTTTATCTGCTAAACCAACAGCCATAGCGTTGACAAGAATATTCTCATTGTAAGTGCTATTAAATTTTGTTTCTCCTGCAATTGTTGGTATTCCTATACAATTTCCGTAACCACCAATTCCAGACACAACTCCATTTAAAAGATTTTTTGTTTTACTGTTCCCCGGGTCACCAAAATGTATTGAGTTTAAAAGCGCTATTGGTCTAGCACCCATTGTAAAAACGTCTCTCAATATTCCACCAACTCCTGTTGCTGCTCCCTGGTAGGGTTCAATAAAAGAAGGATGATTATGGCTTTCGATTTTAAATATTATTGCATCATCATCACCAATATCTATTACTCCGGCATTTTCTCCAGGACCCTGTATAACGTTCTTATTTTTAACTGGTAACTTTTTCAAATGAATTTTAGATGACTTATAAGAACAATGCTCGTTCCACATTGCTGAAAAAATACCTAATTCTAGATAATTAGGTTCACGGTTTAATAAAAGTATGATTTTTGAGTACTCTTCTTTTTTTAAACCATGAAACTCAATTATTTCATTTGTAATTTTCATTAGTTCAAAATGCTTGTAAATAATCCAATACCATCTGAATTACTTATTAAATTATCAATCATTCTCTCAGGATGTGGCATCATACCTAAAATATTTTTTTTATCATTTAGTATACCAGCAATATTATTTAAAGATCCATTAGGGTTAGTTTCTTCATCGATTACACCCACTTTATTACAATATTTAAAAGGAATAAGGTTCTTATCTTCTAATTTTTTCAAATGTTCTTTTTGAGTAAAATAATTACCCTCGTTATGAGCTATATTTAAACTAATTACATCATTTATTTTATAATTTTTACAAAATTTGTTATCATTATTTATTACTTTTAAATTTACATTTTTTGAAATAAATTTTAAATTTTTATTTCTTAATAACGCTCCTTGAAGAAGACCAGTTTCGATTAATATTTGAAAACCATTACAGATACCTAGTATCAGACAACCTGAGTTTGCAGCTTTAACAACTTCTTTTAAAATATTAGATTTAGCAGCTATTGCTCCAGATCTTAAATAATCTCCATAAGAAAAACCTCCAGGTATAACTATTAAATCGGATTTAGGTAAATCAGTATCTTTATGCCAAACCATTTTATTTTTAAATTGGAGTTTAGTAAGAGCAGTAGCTACATCTCTATCACAATTTGATCCAGGAAAAACAATAACTGAAGAGTTCATTAAATCTTTTTTATTTTATAATCCTCGATAATTAAATTAACTAAAAGTTTTTTACACATATCTTCTATAATTTTATGGGCCTTAATTTCTTCAGTCTCATCTAATTCAATTTCAATATATTTTCCCTGCCTAAGATTTTTTAAAGAATTTACCCCCATACCCTGAAGAGTTTGCTGAATAACTTTTCCTTGCGGGTCAAGAACATCTTTCTTTAAAGTTATGACTACTGCAAATTTCAATTTATTCTTTATTGAATTTTATTGAACTTGTTTTATTGAAATTTACTTCTTTAACATTTGTTATTTCTGGCATAATGCCAAGTCTTCTCGCAACCTCTTGATAACCCTCTATTATATTCCCTAAATCTTTTCTAAACCTGTCTTTATCAAGTTTTTTTTCAGTTTTTGAATCCCAAAGTCTACAAGTGTCAGGGCTAATTTCATCTGCTAGAACGATTTCATTTTCATTTTTATCTTTATTCCAGGCTTTTCCGTATTCAATTTTAAAATCTACTAATTTAATACCTATACCTTTAAATAAACCAACCAAAATATCGTTTATTCTTAAAGTCATTTTATCAATTTCATTTATTTCGGTTTTTGATGCCCAATCAAAATTAAAAATGTGATCTTTAGAAACCACTGGATCTTGAAGTTCATCATTTTTAAGACAGTACTCTAAAAGCGGTTTTTCAAGAATAGTTCCTTCTGGTATACCAAGCCTTTTTGTTAAAGAGCCACTAGCAATATTCCTTACAATAAATTCTATCGGAATAATTTCAGCCCTTCTTATTAATTGTTCACGCATGTTTAATCTTTTAATAAAATGAGTTTTAATACCGCATTGAGCAAGACTAGATAAAAGGTATTCAGATATTCTATTATTTAAAACACCTTTACCCTCTACTTTAGATTTTTTTAAGTTATTGAAAGCTGTAGCGTCGTCTTTAAAATGTTGAATTACTAAATGCTTGTCATTCGTTGAATAGATTATTTTAGCTTTTCCCTCGTAGAGTTTTTTACCTTTGTTCATAATTGATTATTTTTTAACGCTCTCTTAAAAATTATATTAATTCTTTTAGAATGATAACCTAAATTGAATAGGTTTTTTAATTTATTAACAGTTATTTTTTTACTGATTCTTCGGTCTTTTGATAGGTTTTCAAAAAAAGAAGTATTGTTTTTCCAAGTTTTCATTGCATTTTTTTGAACTATTGAATAGGCCTGCTCTCTTGTGTAACCGTTCGCAGTTAATTCTAATAAAACTCTTTGTGAAAAAAACAATCCATTGGTTATATCTAAATTTTTTTTCATATTTTTTGGATAAATGTTTAAATTTTTTATAACTTCGTTTAGTCTTATTAAAGCAAAGTCTAAAGTGGTAGTCGAATCTGGTCCAATATTTCTTTCAACCGCAGAATGTGAAATATCTCGCTCATGCCATAACGCAACATTTTCAAGTGCCGGATAAACACTTGATCTTATTAATCTCGATAAACCAGTTAGGTTTTCACTTAAAATTGGATTTTTCTTATGAGGCATAGCTGAAGATCCTTTTTGACTATCAGAAAAAAATTCCTCTACCTCTAAAACTTCCGTTCTTTGTAAATGTCTAATTTCAATTGAAAATCTTTCAATAGAACTTGCAATAATTCCAAGTGTTGAAAAAAACTGCGCATGTCGATCTCTAGGTATTACTTGAGTAGAAATAGGTTCAACTTTTAAATTTAATTTATTTGCCACATATTTCTCTATTTTTGGATCAATGTTAGCAAATGTTCCAACCGCACCAGATATAGCACAAGTTGATATTTCATTTATAGAATCTTTAAGTCTTTTTTTGTTTCTTAAAAATTCTTGATAAAAGGAAAGCATTTTTAAACCAAATGTTATCGGTTCTGCATGTATTCCGTGACTTCTTCCGATACATAGAGTGTACTTATGTTTAATTGCCTGTTTCTTCACAGATGAAATCAACAATTCTAAATCTTTGATTAAAACATTACCAGATTGTTTAAGCTGTAAATTAAAACAGGTATCTAAAACATCCGAAGACGTCATACCTTTATGGAGATATTTTGCATCTTTGCCAACTTTTTCTGTGATTGATGTTAAAAAGGCAATAACGTCATGTTTCACTTTTTTTTCAATTTGTAGAATTCGTTTAGTATTTATTTTAGCTTTTGATTTTACTTTTTTAGATATGCCTTTTGGAATAATATTATATTTCTCCATAGCTTCTGCAGCTGCAATTTCAATTTGTAGCCAAAGAGTGTATTTATTTTGATCACTCCAAATATTTCTCAATTCTTTCCTAGAATATCTCTCTATCATTATAAATTTGGAGGAAAATCTAAACCTTTTTTAGATAAGGTAAATATTTCATATCCTTCTTTAGTTACTCCAACAGTGTGTTCAAATTGTGCGGACAAAGACTTATCTTTAGTTACTGCAGTCCAACCGTCTTTCAAAGTTTTTGTTTCAAAATTTCCTGAATTTATCATAGGCTCTATAGTAAAAATCATACCAGGTTTAAGACTCAACCCTGTATTTTTTTTACCATAATGGAGTACATTCGGACTTTCATGAAATTTTTTTCCTATACCATGACCACAAAAATCTCGTACTACAGAAAAACCTTTAGCTTCAACAGTTTGTTGGATTATATACCCAATATCTCCAATTTTAACATTAGACTTAACTATCTTTATTGCATTCATCATAGCTTCATAAGTAACTTTGATTAATTTTTTTGCTTTAATAGAACACTCGCCGACAACAAACATTCTACTAGTATCGCCGTGCCACCCATCTTTAACAGCTGTAACATCAACGTTTACTATATCACCATCGTTTAAAATTTTTTCTGAAGGAATTCCATGACAAACAATATGATTGGCAGAAACACAACAAGATTTTGGGTAGCCTCTGTAAAATAAAGGCGCCGAGTAAGCTTTGTGATCATTAATATACTTAAAACAAAGATCATCAATTTCAGATGTACTTATACCTGGTTTAATAATATTACTTAATTCGTCAAGTGCACCAGATGCTATAGAGCCAGCTAATTTTGTCTGTTCAAAACCTTCTATCATTATATATTAAAATCTATTTTATTATTTATTATTATTCCTTTTGATAAAAATTTACAATCATAGCTAATAACATTTAATTTATTTTTTAATGCAACTGTTAATAAATTTTTATATTTAGGATCAATATCACCTGCAATTTGAAATTTTTTACAATCATCACGTTGTATTATAAAAACGAGATATACTTTATATCCTTTTTTCTTGGCTTCAATCAATTCATTGATATGTTTTAAACCTCTTTGAGTAACAGCATCAGGAAACTCAGCAATTTTTTGTCGCCTTGATAGTGTTACATTTTTTACTTCTATGAAAATTCCTTTTTTTTTATTTTCGATATAAAAGTCAAATCTTGTATTATTATTAAATTTTTTTTCTTTTATTATTTTATCCTCTTTATTAATCTTAATTATTTTACCATTTGATAAAGCTTCATAAAATATTTTATTTGTTAGATGAGTATTTACCCCAACCTTTTTTCCATTTATTTCTATGATTTGTAAAGTATATTTTAATTTGCGATTAATATCATTACTCTTAGTAATCCAAACTTTATTCCCTTTACCTAATAATCCCATCATTGATCCTGTATTAGGACAATGAGCAGTTATTACTTTATTTTTAACTTTAATATCTACAAAAAATCTTTTGTATCTTTTAATAAAGACACCTGGTATTAATTCATTCTCAAAATTCATATATAAATTACTATGAAGAAAAAATTCAAAAAAGTAAATGCAGCTATTCTCGTAATTGGGAATGAAATACTATCAGGGAGAACGCAAGATTTAAATGTATCTTTTATTTCAAAATGGTTAAACGATAAAAATGGGATATCAGTGCAAGAAGTAAGGATTATTCCTGATATTGAAAAAAAAATTGTCGATACTACAAATGAATTAAGAAAAAAATTTAGTTATGTTTTTACAACAGGAGGTATCGGCCCAACCCACGATGATATAACTGCAAAATCGATATCAAAAGTTTTTAAAGTAAAATATGAGTTTCATCCCGAAGCATATAAAATTCTTGAAAAATATTATGGTAAAAAAAAATTTAATGATGGCAGAAAAAAAATGAGCAAAATGCCAAAACAATCAAAATTAATTCATAACCCTTCCAGTGCTGCACCAGGGTTTAAAATTAAAAATGTTTTCTGTTTACCTGGTGTTCCGACTATTTTAAAATCAATGATACATAACTGCTCTAAATATCTCCATAAAGGTTTTAAAACTTTTAGTGACTCAGTCAATCTTTTAACGGTAGAAAGTAATATTTCGAAAGAATTGTCTAAAATTCAAAAAAAATTTAAAAAAGATGTAGATATTGGAAGTTATCCATTTTTTAGATTGGGAAGAGTTGGTGTATCTATTGTACTAAGGTCTCAAAAAAAACATAAAATTTCTTTATGTAAAAAGGATATTTTAAAAAATATTGTTTTAAAAAAAAAAATTAGAAGAATATGAAAATTTTTGATGGCTTCATGTTTTATGATGAAGATTTAGTATTAGATTTAAGATTAAATATTTTAGATAAATTTGTTGACAAGTTTGTTATTGTCGAAAGCATATATACTCATAGTGGAGAGAGAAGGAAGCTACTTTTTGATAAAAAAAAATATATAAATTTTAAGAATAAGATTGATTATATAGTTTTAGAAACTCAACCAGATAACCTTGAGACTGTAAGTGACAAAGATTCTGAACATACTAAAAACTCAAAATATATTATGAATGCTCTTAAAAGAGAAAATTTTCAAAGAAATAATATCTCAAAAGGAATAGTAAACGCAAAAAGCGAAGATTTAATATTAATATCAGATGTTGATGAGATACCTGACTTAAGCGGATTAGACTTAACTAAAATAAAAGATGAAATTATCTTATTTAAACAAAATTTTTATTATTATAAATTTAACTTAATACTTGAAAATATCCCTTGGTATGGAACTAAAGCTTGTAAGTTTAAAAATTTTAAAACACCTCAATGGCTCAGAAATGTTAAGGGCAAGAGCTATCCTTTTTGGAGAATAGATACGCTATTTTCAAACACAAAATATTCTAATATAAAATTTATTAATGATGGAGGATGGCATTTTTCAAATATGAAAAGTGCAGAAGATATAGAAAAAAAAATGAGAACATATTTGCATCATAGAGAGTATGATGTAAAACCTTTAGGCAAAAAAAAAATAGAAGAAATAATTAAAAGTAAAAAATCTATTTATAATTTAAGGGCAGATATGAAAACTGAAAAATTTGATGGCACTCAGTCCCTTAAAGCTACTGATGGAAGCGAATTACCTAATTTTATAAAAGAAAATAAAGAGAAATATAGAAATTGGATCGAATAAATGGAAAAAAAAACAATAGTAACTCTAGCTGATTCTAAATACTTCCCTTTACTTACAGAATTAATCCACTCAATTAAGAAATTTAAAGAAAGTGAAAATATAAGTATTTGCGTACTAGATGCAGGGTTAAACCCAAAGGAAATTGATGAGTTAAATTCTCAAGTTAATGAAATCAAAAAAGCAGAATGGGATATAGATGTTCCTTTTCACAAAAAAAGAAAAGAATGGTTAAAAAGTCAGGTGTCAAGAGCTTTTCTACCAAAGTATTTTCCAAATTATGAAAAATATTTATGGATTGATTGTGATGCTTGGATAAATTCATGGAGTTGTATCGAAAATTATTTTAAAGCGTGTGATAATAATAAATTAGGTATTACACAATCAATAGGACCGGGCTATAGAAGTTTAGCAAAAGTAAATTGGATATTTGGAAAAGTTGCTATTATTAAAACTCAAAATTATAAACATGCTAAGATGTCAGGAGTTTCAGAAGATGATGCAAGAAAATTAGCTTTTGCACCTCATTTAAATATCGGAGTTTTTTCTCTAATGAAAAATTCTCCTTGTTGGTTAACTTGGCAAAACAATCTAAAAAAAGTTTTGAACAAAGGAAGAGTATTTGGTTCCGAAGGTTTAGCAATAAACATGTCAGTTTATTTAGATAATGTTTCCACGGAATTCTTGCCTATAAGTCATAATTGGATAACAAGTCACCTTCTTCCTATCTATGATGAAAAGAGTAAAACTTTTAAAGAGCCAAATATTCCTTATAATGAGATAGGAATTATCCATTTAGCGGCTGGAATATGGAAAAATGGGATAGATATGAGAGTTGATAAAAATATTAAGATAAATATAAAGTCTTTAGAAGGTAAAATTTTAGAAAAAAGTTTAAGGAACTTAATTAAATGAAACTTTGTAGAATAGGTGAATTAGGTAAAGAGAAACCAGCTATTATAGATAAAGACGGTTCTTATAAGGATTTATCAAGTGCAATGTCCGACCTTAATCCTGAAAGTTTAAATTTTGAAACTATTGAAAAGATAAAAAAATTAAATATTAAAGATTTGCCAACTCTTGATGCGAAATCTAGAATAGGAGCTTGTGTTAAAAATCCTTCAAAGTTTTTAGGAATTGGCCTTAATTTTAAAGATCATGCAACAGAACAAAATCTACCCATTCCTAAAGAGCCAATTATATTTTCAAAATTTACTAATTGTATTGTTGGACCAAATGATAATATAGAAGTTCCAAAAAACTCAAATCATACAGATTGGGAAGTTGAAATTGGATTTGTTATAGGGAAAAAGGCAAAATATGTTGATGAAAAAAATGCCCTTGATTATGTTTTAGGATTTTTTTTAGTTACAGATGTTAGTGAAAGAGAATTCCAAAAGAATAAAGGTCTAACATGGGACAAAGGTAAAGGCTTTGATACTTTTGGACCAATAGGTCCATATATTCTCACAAAAGATGAAGCAAAAGATTACAATAACTTAAATATGTTTTTGGATGTGAATGGCGAAAGAATGCAAACTGGAAATACCAAAGATATGATATTTAATATAGAACAACTTGTTTCTTACATGAGCCATTGTATGACTTTATATCCAGGTGATATTTGCTGCACTGGAACACCTAATGGCGTTGGTGAAAATATGAAACCTCCTCGATTTTTAAAAGGTGGAGAAGAACTGATACTTGGCATAGATAAATTAGGGCAACAAAAACACAAAGTGGTAAAAGGTTAAAATAGGACAGATTGTTACATTTAATAAATTCACAATTTTTTGTATTAATTGAATATGAAAATAATTAACATTATTATTTTATCTCTTTTTTTTCACTCCTTTTCATATGCTGATAAAAATATGAAAATTGGACATATGGGAAAACTTGAAGAAGTTGATCGCACCATAGCTGTTAAAATGTATGATAATTATTATGAACCAAAATCATTTAACATTAAAAAAGGCGAAACAATAAAATTTGAAGTAGAAAATGTTGGGGAATTAGTTCATGAATTTAACATTGCTAATGCGATGATGCATAAAAAACATCAACCTGAGATGTTGAAAATGGTTGAAAATGAAATTTTGCTTGCAGATTCAGTAGATAAAGAAAAAATGAAAAAAATGGCGAAAATAGATAAATCTATGGGCCACTCTCATAGCAATAGTGTTTTATTAGTTCCTTCTGAAAAAGGCAGCATTATTTGGAAATTTGATAACGCTGTTAACATTGAAATAGCTTGTAATGTTCCTGGTCATTACGATGTTGGCATGATTGCCAAAGTAACTTTAAATTAAATATTAAAATTTACTTATTAATCTGGTTCAATTATACATATATTCAAATTATTGATGAACGTAACAAATGCCCTCGTGGTGAAATTGGTAGACACAAAGGACTTAAAATCCTTGCCCTTTTGGGAGTGCCAGTTCGAGTCTGGCCGAGGGCACCACTAATATGA
>MDTB01134047.1_pt1 | contig 13590 bp, 8 predicted proteins | sample 811161 | NCBI WGS metagenome assembly MDTB01 (sample SAMN05326650, study PRJNA326480) | marine metagenome | isolation source: seawater | place: Mediterranean Sea | collected 2009
GCACTACGCCGTGCACGCTGAACGTCCTTTCTTCGAGGGCCTCATCACCTTCGTGACCTCAGGGCCTGTCGTCTGCATGGCATGGCGTGGCGTTGACGCCATCGCCGTCGCACGTCGCCTCATCGGCGCCACCAACGGCCGCGAAGCCGACCCCGGCACCATCCGTGGCGATTTCGGCATGGACATGGGATACAACATGATTCACGGATCAGACGCCCCTGAAACGGCAGAATTTGAGCTCAGTCTTTGGTTCCCTGAAGGCTTGATGTCGTGGGAAAACACGATGGGCGCCTGGGTTTACGAGTGAACCCTCATAACACCTTCATGCTGGTGGGATGGCCATGACCGTTGACGAGGTCGCTGAACCAGATGACGCGCCAGCGGCTGAGCGCGGTCACAACCGCCAGCCAATCGTCTCCGTTCTTGGCCATGTAGACCATGGAAAGACAAGTCTGCTCGATATGGTTCGCTCCATCGGGAGCCAACGCCAAGCCAGCGTGATGGATCGGGAAGCAGGGGGCATTACTCAGCACATCGGGGCCACAGAGGTTCCCGCTGAGGTTTTGAACGAAACATGTTCAGCCATGCTGGGTGGAAAGAATTTCAAATCTCCCGGATTGCTGTTTATCGACACACCAGGCCATCATTCCTTTGCTTCATTGCGCAACCGCGGTGGTTCAGTAGCTGACATTGCCGTCCTTGTCGTTGATATCATGGAAGGCCTTCAACCGCAGACCATTGAATCACTCAACATCCTCAAAGAAACCCGGACGCCCTTTGTCATCGCCGGGAACAAGGTTGACCGCCTTCACGGCTGGCGTTGCGAACGAGGTCGCTCATTCATTGAATCGTTTCAAGCACAGCGGGACGATGTACAGGACTTGTTTGAGGACCGGTATTGGAAAACCGTCGGCCAATTTTCAGAACATGGGTTCAACCTTGAGCGGTACGATCAAATCCGCGATTTCCGTCAAAACGTTGCCCTCGTTCCTATGTCAGCCAAAGAAGGTGAAGGCCTCCAAGATTTGCTGGCCGTCACTGTAGGTCTTGCAGAGCGGTTTCTTGAGGACCGTTTGACCGACACCTTGGGCCCAGCCTTAGGTACGGTGCTGGAAATGAGGGACGAGGTTGGTATGGGAAAGACCCTGGACATCATCCTTTACCGAGGTGGCCTCAGTGTGGGAGACACCATCATGCTCGCAGGACAAGATGGGCCGTTTACAACCCACATCAAGGGACTCAAGCGACCTCAAGGAATGGCAGAGATGAGAGATGCGGGAAAGCGATGGGTCAATTTTGACGCTGTTGAAGCCGCCTGCGGTGTGAAAATCGTCGCCCCCAAATTGGAGGCGACCATCGCCGGCACCACCCTTCATCTTGCGAACACCGAAGAGGAAATTGAACATGCAGAAGAAGCCATTCGAGAGGAATGGCGTGCTGTTTTCAACACCATGCCCGTCATGTGTTCATCCTGCAGTGAGATTTTTGCTCGCCAGGATTTTGCCTCCCACACTGCCTCCGGCCCGTGCCGCGGGGCAGAGGAAGACCGCACGGGCGTCGTGATTAAAGCGGACACTGTGGGCGGTCTGGAGGCCTTGGCGTTTGAACTTCACCAGCGAAATATCCCCGTTCGTCAGGCCACGGTTGGGCCTGTGAACAAGAAGGATATTCTCATGGCGAAATCCGCTTCTGACCCGCTTCAAAAGGTGATTTTGGGCTTCTCCACCAAAGCCAACACCAGCGACGTTGCGCAACAACTCGAGGGCGACGAAGGAGATGTGAAATTCATCTCTGGACCGATCATTTACCACATCATGGATGCTTTCGAAGAATGGCAAGATACAACCAAAGCGCTCATTGAAGAAGAACAACGGGAGTCAATTGTTTACCCCGGTAAGGTGCGGTTTCTCAAAGACCACACGTTTCGTGCCAAAGGGCCGGCCATTGTTGGCATGCGGGTGCTTGGTGGCCGTATCCATGTAGGGCAGCGTTTGATGAAGCTTGATGGAACGCCCGTTGGCCAAGTCAAGAGTTTACGGACCCGTGCGAGTGAGGATGTCAAAGAAGCAATGCAGGGCGATGAGATCGCTGTAGCGGTTCAAGGTCCAACCGTCGGCCGACACATCGAGGAACTCGACGAATTTTATGTCGATGTCCCCGAACGCCACGTCAAGCGCTTGAAGAAGGTGGATTTGTCGCCGGTTGAAGAGGAAATTTTGGAAGAAATCGTTTCACTTCATCGAAAGGACGACCATTTCTGGGGCCGTTAAGGCCCGAATTTCTTGATGTTTGGATGAGCATTTTTAGCAGAGAAAGCGCACACATTCAAATAAGATATGAGTCGACATTCTTCTTGCGAACGAGGTGTTTTCATGGAAGCAAGTATGCAAGGAGGCGCCGGTGGCGCTCGCACTCAAGATTTGATTGCGACCGTTTCCGCCATTTCCAACAGCCTGATGAATGAAGTCAGCAAGGTCATCATCGGAAAGAATGAGAACCTGCGTCGAGTAACCGTTGGGATTCTGTCCAACGGTAACATGTTGCTTGAAGACTTCCCGGGATTGGCCAAGACGTTGCTTGCCAACACCTTCGCCCGTGCCCTTGGGTGCAAGTTTAAGCGAGTTCAATTCACACCCGACTTGCTTCCTTCGGACATCATGGGGACCTACATGTACGACCAAAAGGCTGGAGAATTCAAACTCCGAGCAGGTCCTTTGTTCTCCAACATTCTCCTCGCTGACGAAATCAACCGCGCCCCTCCCAAGACGCAAGCTGCTCTGCTTGAAGCCATGGAAGAGAAGCAGGTGACCATTGAAGGAATCACCCACAAATTACCGGCCCCGTTCGTCGTTATTGCTACGCAGAACCCCATCGAACAGGAAGGTACCTACCCGCTCCCAGAGGCTCAAATGGACCGTTTCCTGATGAAGATGAGCATGGGCTACCCTGACCGAGCCGAAGAGAAAGCCATCCTCGCACGCCGAAAACTACGGGGACAAGACGAACACATCGTTGAACAGGTGACCTCTCCAAAGAAAGTCGTCGCCATGCAAAAAGCGCTTGAAACCGTCCATGTTGACCCGGCCATCCTTTCCTACATCATCGAAATCGTGCAGCGCACCCGGGAGGACCACCGCGTCATCAACGGTGCATCTCCACGTGCCAGCCAAGCCCTGTTCAAGACCGGGCGTGCGGCAGCGGCCGTCGCTGGACGCAATTATGTGATTCCCGACGATATCAAGGGCATCGCCCTCCAAATCATCTCGCACCGCATTAACATGAAGCCTGAAGCCAAGATCCGAGGAATCACTGGCATGCACATCGTGCGAAAGATTCTGTCCGAGGTCCCCGTCCCAGTGATTCAACCTGCCTGATGCGTGGGTCTATGATGCCTGCATTGAAAGGGGAGGTCTTCTCTGCTGAAACTGCCGGAGGCTTGACCCCATGAACCCCTACAAAATGGTCATCGCTGTTGCGAACCAAAAAGGGGGTTGTGCCAAGACCACCACGGCGGTCAACGTTGCCGCAGCCCTGGCCAAAGGTTCCCGCCGCCAAGGGCTTCCCCCCGCCAAGGTTCTCCTCATCGACCTTGACCCACAAGGCAACTGCGCCACCTCCTTCGGTCTTGAAAAGAAAAAAATCAAGAAGACGGTGTACGATCTTCTGACCAATGATTCAGGCGAAGAACTCCCACTGATGGAAGAATACCTCATTCCGCCCAGTGAAATCACCAAAGCCATGAGAGAGGCTTGGAGCAATCGGAATGGAGGAAAGAAGGTTCCAGAAACCATCGATGCTGGCCATTTGTGGATTCTTCCCAGTGATATTCATCTATCGGGTGCAGAGATTGAATTGAGCCACAAGATTGGCCGGGAGACTCGCTTGCAGGAAGCCCTGCTCCCCATCATGGATGATTTCGATTACATCATTATTGACACGCCTCCCTCGTTGGGGCTTTTGTCCATCAACGCCATGTGCGCCGCCAACTGGGTGATGGTACCGGTGCAAGCGGAATATTACGCACTTGAAGGATTCAGCATGTTGATGAACTCAATCAAGATGATTCAACGGCGAATCAACCGAAATTTGAAAATTTTCGGCATCGTCATGACCATGGTTGACGGGCGCTCTAAATTGAGCACATATGTGTGCGATCAGGTCAACAAAAAAATGCCGAATAAACTGTTCAACACCACCGTTCGACGCTTGGCCAAGGTGGCTGAAGCTCCGTGGAGCGGTGCCCCAACGGTCATTTTGAACAAGCCAACCAATTCTGGAGCGGGTGCAGGTAGCCTGGAATATTGGACCTTAGCAAAGGAAGTGCATCAACGCGTCCAAGAAGTTCGGCGGGAGTTTGGCGTCGTTGAAGAATCCCGATTGAGGCGAGAACGAACCATTCGCTGACCCTGAGGAAACGGCTTCCCTCCCAAAACGGGCTCTCAAACCCTGAAACCTTTCGCATGGGTTAAGTATGGGCCGAGACCGAACACCGACTGGGTTAGCACATGACAGCAGAAGGGATGACATCCGTGAGCGTGAGTTATGAGATTCGCCGACAATTAAACACCCTACGTACAGCGGGTGATCATCGCAGCGTTAACGATCTCTTGGGGGAGATGATTCGAACCCACAAAATGCTCAAGATGAAAGGTGAAATTGACACCCTCCGAGACCGAATGAAGCAAGCGGTTGATGTGGACGTTGAACATCTCGCTGAACGCCTCAACCTTGCCCCGTTCCAGGTTTGATTTCCAATGATGTCTTGGCGACCTCCTGCGTACCGTTTCCGGGCAAAAGACCTCGTGAAGGCTTTGTGCAGCAACGAAACGGACCAGTCAAGTTTGCTTTTAGCAGCCGTCCAAGGGAAAGTCGAGTTGTTTGCCGACCCCGTGGCTTGGAACGGTTTTCTTTGGTTGATCATGGACACGTGCAAGGTGGATGGGAAGCCCTTGTACAGCGGTCAGGAACTTGGCGCCCTGAAGGCGAGCTTACCCATCGTTTGGCTCTAATTCTTACCATATTTGGCCAGCCACTCATGGCCGTACCAACGCCATTGGTCCATGGTCCATCCTTCAGGCAATCCACCTTCTGGAAGAGGTGGCGCCTCGTTTGGCATTTCAGCGCTCTCGGCCGGTGATGGTTCAGAAGCAGGGGCAGCAGCAGCTTCTGCGCCGACACCAGCAATCGCTTCGATGCTCTCTTCTTCGTAGGTCATTGAACCAGCCTCCTTGGTGGAATCGTCGCTCTTGATGGCCATGTCATCAAAGCCGTCCGCCTCTTCTTGCTCAAAGTTGAGTTGGTCCACATCGTCATCCCATGAGGCATCGGAAATGATGCCGCCATCTGCGGAGAGTCCGCCCCTTCCTTCAAGGGCCTCAAGAGAGGCATTGGTTGATGCTCCGGGACGAACGCCACCGTATTGTTTGGTGGTTGCAGCCGTCTTTCGTCGGTTCACGATGAAGGCAATCCCTAAGATCGCAGCCGTAAGTCCCACGAAGGCCACGAGTCCAACGATGATGACCTGATTGAGGGTGTCTTCGTCAACCAGGGCACCGGTGCTTCCACCGCTGCCCTCATTCTTTGAGGTGTTCCAAGAATTGTATCCAAGCACCAAGGTGCCTTCTTCCACCGTGCTTAGATAGGCTTGGTAGGCCGGGTCGTTCCATCCCATGCAAGCCTCCGATGTGTCGTTTTTATCGTTGAGGCAATGGTCCTGTTCCGTTTGAATGAAGCCCTTGGTATCGTCGTAGTCTGAATTTGAACCTACTCCATCCCCATCTCCATCAAAGTGTTCGTTTGAGTCAATGTCCATGAGTGGTGATTCTGTTCGATCCACCCACCCGTCGCCGTCCTCATCGAGGCAACCGTACGATGGAACTGCCACGTAGCCACTTGTGCTGTTGGAATCTGCCTGAACGGCTTTGGTTGAGGTTCCAAACTCCCAAGGGCATGCATCGGGACTTTGGCCATCAGATGCGTCGCCGTAGCCATCCCCATCGCCGTCGAGCCATTGCGATGGATTGTTGGGGAGAGCATCAGCGCCGTCCCCAATGGTCCAATTCGTGTCAGGGTTGGAATATCCATCCAGGTCGCTATCAGGACATCCGTACCGGTCGACGGTGGAGAAGGCGTTGACGGTTGGACAGCTGTCCGGTTTGAACCCATCCGGGTTGTCTCCATAGCCGTCTCGGTCGGTGTCGCTCCATTGCGAGGATTCCTGTGGGAAGACGTCCCCAAACTGGCCGTTGCTGTTGTCTCCATAGCCATCGCCATCAGCATCGGAATGCTGGTCGGGATTGTTTGGAAAGAGGTCCGGGTTTTCACCAGCCACGTTGTCGCCATAACCGTCTCCGTCAGTATCCGCCCATTGGGTTGGTTCGTTCGGGAAGGCATCGGGTAGGTTCCCGTTCGGGTTGTCTCCATAGCCGTCATCGTCGGTGTCGGCTGATTGCGTGGCATCCATGGGGAAAGGATCGTTGAGGTCGTTCACGCCATCAAGGTCGCTGTCGAGGTCAAAGTACCGAACTTTGGTTTCAGTAGGCAGGGCGCCGATCGCGAAGAATTGGCCCGTGAATTCAGGGAGAACGCCAACGATGTCCCCCGAAGCGGTGAACGTTTCAAGAACAGTGAAGTTTGTTTGGTCCAAGAAGGAAACCCTTCCCTGTTTGGCTCCGACGATGTACATTGAAGCGTGTTGGCTCAGATAGGTCGTTTGTTTGGTGTGGCCGAGGCCGACGCTGGCTGAGGCCCAGGTGTCGGTATCGTAGTGGTAGACTGTACCGCCGGTGGTTCCTGCCAAGAGCGTCGTGTTGTCCATTTCCTTGAGAGTGGACACGATTCCATTGGGCTCAGAGAGTGTATTGGTCAGCGAACCGTCGCCGGCATGGATGTAGATTTTCTTGTTGTATGAGGCCATAGCAAGCCGTCCATCATGAAGAATTTCAAAGGCAGAAATGCCTGAGGAAATCGTGCTGCTGCTCACTCCGGTAAACCCGGTCGTATCGTACTGGTCTGCTCGTCGCTTTCCAGCAAAGAAAGCGAGCCACAAGTCGCCTTCTTGGTCCAAGACAGCATCATCAACGGGGTCGGGCGATGAGATGTTCCAGTAGATCGATTGTGTGCTCATCTGAACGACATAGGCGCCACTGTCATGGGCTACAGAAACCAATTCCTGCGCTGGGTCGACACGCGCTTTGTTCGCGCTCACGTCCAAAAACACGGTCCACTGTGTGGAAAGCACGCCGTTGGTAAAGCTGTTCACGCTCACGTTACCTTCGTTGTCAACCGTGAGAACGCTTCCATCGTTGAGGGTGGTCCAAAGGACGAGTGGCCGGTCAAGGCTGTCGGTTTGCCCTCCATCTGTGAGCAGGGACAAATCTCCTGCAGCCGCACCCATGGTGCACTGTGTGCTCAGCAAGAAAACCATCACCAAGGCAAGCCTTCGGTTCATGGAGTCACCGAGGAACCCGTTAGATATGAACAGCGCGCTTTGCCGTGCAGGCCTTGAGGGGCTCAATCCTCATCGTTTTCTTCATCGGTTTTCAGTTCCTTCACCGGGTTTTTTGAGACAGGAATGAGGCTCGCCTTGACCGGTCGTAGTTCAGCCGTCTTTCGCTTCCCGATGGAAGGAGGAGGGCCTCGTTTCTTTTCCGGTATCAGCATGTGGCCAATCGGCGTAAGCGATGCCGTTCGAACTTCCTCTTCATCCACCAATGGTTGAAGCGTCCCACGAATCGGCTTGAGCATGGCGGTTGGTCGAGCCATGGTGGTTTTGGCTTCGACTTCCTCTTCCACATGTTCTACGACTTCATCGATAACCACTTCATCGGGCACGGTGGTTTCCTCGAGCATGGCTTCGCCGACCTCTTCCATAGCGGCTTTTTCTTGCTCAACAAAGGCAGGTGTGGAGATGGGTTGGCGTACCGTACGTACCGGCTCAGATTGAGCGATGGGTTGGCGCACGTTTCGCACAGGCTGAACTTGACCAGCCAACGGTCGTGCGCTGGTCATGGGGGCCCTCATGTTGCCTAAACCAAGCCTTGGTTCATCCTGGGTCTGCTGACCGGCTAGGCCACGCAGTGGGCGACCAGCGGCTGCTCCAAGACCATCCGGACGAGCTCCGAGGGCCGTGGGGTCCATGGCGCCTGCTCCAAAGGCTGCCGGGGCTTGTCCCGAAATCGATTGCATCCATTTCTGACGCTTCTCAGCACGGGTATCGGTGGCCTGCAAGGCGCTGAATTCTTGTTCACGAGCGCGCAGCTCACCTTCACCGGCGTCAATTTCACCTTGGATCTGTTCTGAGACGGCTTCCCGCATCTTGTCCTCGGCCATTTCCTTGAAGGAGTCCATTTTCTCAGCCAGCCCCTTGAGGCGGTCTCGAATCTCAGCTCGTTTGAGACCAAGTTGAGCCTCAATTTCAGCACGAATTTGTGCTTCACGCTTTCGGACGTCAATAAGGGCCTTGTTGCGCATGATTTCCTCACGCTTGTCCAATTGACGTTCGAGTTGGGTTGCAACTTCCTCTTCCTTTCGAGATTTGAAGTTCTGAAGACGCTCTTCCATTTCGACTTCGAGTTCGAGGGCCGTCTCCTCTTTGAGGAGGTCAAGATCGGTTTCATGCGTTAACCGTTCGTTGCGAAGTTGTGCATCAACCTCGGACATGATTGCCTTGCGTGCAGCCGCTTCTCGTGATTGGAATTCAAGGTCGAGACGCTCGGTCCAATCTTGCTTATTGACGCTGTATTGTGCTTCAAGTTGCTCTCGTAGCTCGGCTTCCCGCTCGTATCTGTAGCGGGACAATCGATTCTGGATTTCGGCTTCTCGCGCATGGCGATAAGAACTGAACTCGTTCTCCTTCCGATGCTCAAGTTCCACCTCAATCTCGGTTTGAAGGCTGCGAGATATATCGTCGATGGCTTTGCTGAAGGTGAGGTCGTACTTGGCCTTCAGGCGTGCTTTGCGCTCGGCCAAGCGTGTGGTTTGTTGCTCGTTGAGCTGTTGTTCAATCTGGCCGCGAAGTTCATCGCGTCGCTTGGCGATGGCCAGTTCAACGTCTTCCCGCATGCGTTCTTCGAGGTCATCGGTTTCCCGTCGGAGTTGCTGCTCAATGTCGGATTGAAGTTGTTGGGCAATGTCTTCTTCGAGTCGGAGGCTTCGACGTTCGTATTCGACCTTGAGGCGAGCCTCACGTTGCTTGAGTCGTTGCCTTAATTGCTGTTCGAGACGGGTTCGAATGCCTCGGCGTAGCTGTTCCTCACGCTCAGCCAACAGGGCTTCATGCCCCTCTTCTAATCGGCCGATTTCGAGGTCTTCCATTTCAACGAATCGTCCCTCCATTTCATGCTCAAGGTTGGCTTCTATGTCTCGAAGACGCTGTTGGAGGGCTTGGTTGTAATCCAAACGCAAGCGCTCTTTTTGAATTCCAAGGCGTCGGTCGTATTCCTGGTGCAGTTGAGTTTCGATGGACGCCTTGATCTCAGCTTTTCGTTCTTCAAGGCGCTGGTGCTGTTCAACACCGTGTTGCTCGTGAATGGCGTTGATTTGGCGCTCAAGTCGCAAATCCAGTTCTTGACGGACGCGTGCCTCTTCGGCTGCCAACGCATCACGCTCCATGGTTTCCAATTCGGCTTCCATGGTTGTTCTGAGTTCGTTTTCCAAAGCATCCAAGGTGAGTTCATGTTGGGTGGCCAAGTCTTTTGCAATGTTGGCCTTCATGGCCTCAACACGTTCGCTAATCGCCTGTTGACGGAGCCTTCGCTCACGTCGAAGGTCGGCTCGCAGCCGCTCTTCTTGACGGAACCGAGCGCGCGTGCCCAGAGCCTCGTCCAGGGTTGACGTGTCCGCCGATGTAAATTGGGAACGAAGGGAGGCTAAAGTGACCCGGTCGGCTGCGTTGTGGCCGTCACGTGCTGCATTTTCGGCCTTCATGTCATGGCTTTCGCTCATACCCATTGGAATCCCATCCACTTTTCCATGGACTTCTCTTCATAGATAAGGAGCGCGACGAAGGTGTGGCCGTAGCATGCGCTTTTTCCACCTTTTTCAGATGGCGGTGTTCCTCAGAATTGAACCGTAAATTGTGTGTCGCAGGCCGGGCAGTCAATCTCTCGGGTTCCGGGGCGGCGTTTCATCCGCAAATTTCGGTGGCATCCAGGGCACTCAATTTCAACTCGGGGGACGTTGGGGGTAAGGGTGAAAAATGAATCACATGAACTGCATTTGAGTTCAGCAGGACGGTGATCGACACCGGCAACGAGAACCTTCGAACACGAGGGGCAAGACAGCTTTTCCTCCTTCCATTTTCGACGTGTGGCAGGATGGTCGACACGAACGCGAGCATCGCACAAGGTGCAGTTGAGTTCACCCAACCCGGTGGGCAACATTCCTCCGCATTTCGGGCAGGAAAGCGGGGGTGGCGCAACCTTTGATTCGACACTCATTTCTTCGGCCATGGAATCACTTCTTCTTCGAGTAGAGAACCAGTTGCTCGGGAATAAAGTTCCAAGGCACATCAAGGGTTAATCCAAACTCGTCCGAGAGGCGAACGATGAGTTGTTTTGCACTCACTTGGTCGCGAGAACCTTCAAGATCCAACACGATGACTTCCCGACCTTCCTCGTCCACCGCCAACGAAGCAAGCGTGGCTCGTGCCGACGAGGGGGCTGGGGCTTCCACTGGTGCAGGTGCAACGGCGCTGGGTGCAGCGGTTGCGTTGAGAAGTTCTGGCAGGTCGACATGGAGGTTTTTCTTCCACCAGCGGGCACGTCCTTCATCCCGATGGTTCTCAATGAGTTCCAAGGAGGCGAGTTTCTTCAGGTGGTGGTAGAGATTGTAGCGGTCCACGCCCAGCGCTTTTTGGAGTTGAACGGTGCTCATTTCAGCGCTTTGAGCCAAGGTGACATAGGCTGACCTTCGCGTCGGGTGGGCGAGTGCGGTGGTGATGGGGTCGCCGCGTACTCTTCCCATTCGCTCACCGTTCCGGAAGAAAGGCTCCTATGGTTTGAAGATGTCGCGTGGAAACCAAGCAAAACCACTTAGGCTCGAACGGGAATATAACGCGCACGGAAGGTCGAAAAGGCCTCTTTTGTATCGCTTACCATCGCTGCCAAACTTTGCTTCAGGAGTTTGAACGACTGCCCATTTTGAGCCAGTCGTGCTCCATTGAGGATCACGATGACCACCGATAATTCGTGGATGAGCACACCGACCCAAAGTTGGTCGTACCACTGCTGGACAACGGCGAACACCAAGGTCACGGTGATGAAGACAGAAAAGAACAGGTTTTGCATGAGGGTGCGTTGTGCTTGCCGTGCAAGGTCAACCATTTCGGTCAGCAAGCGCGGGTCATCGCCGGGTATCAGAACATCTGCGGCTTCGAGGTTCACGGCTTCGCCTGTCCCAATGGCTACGCCCACGTCCGCCACTGCGAGGGCTGCAGCATCGTTGAATCCGTCACCGACCATCATGGTGACGTGTGAGCTCGAGCGGGCTTGAACCCAACTTACCTTTTCCTCAGGGCTCAGTCCACCATGGGCTGCGCTTTCAGGCAACCCGACCGAGCGGGCAAATTCAGAAACGGCTTGTTGGCTGTCTCCTGATAAAATTTCGATGTTGATGTTGCGTTTTTTCATGGCGGCGATCAATTCTTCTGAGCCGTCTCGAGTGTCATCGTGAACGAACGTTGCAAGGGCAATGCCCACACCATCTTTCACCAGGAGGCTGGCGCCATGCCCTTCGGCTTTGGCTGCCTCATAGGCGCTGAGCAGCCGTTCTTCGACCGTGACACCCATCGCTTCTGCTTTGTCAGGTCGGATGATGGCCACCTTTGCTGCTCCGTGCTGGCCCGAAACACCCGCTTCAATGTCTGCGAGTTCTTTGACGGTCGCCGCTTTTACTCCCTCACTTTCTCCAAATTCCAAGACGCTCAGGGCGTATGGGTGATTGGACCGCGACTCAAGCCCCATCATGATTTGAAGAGCTGAAAGCCGACGTCGGCCTTTTCCGAGCACGATTTCACCAATCTTTGGTTTCCCTGAGGTCAGCGTGCCCGTCTTATCAAGGAGGATATGGTTCACATGCGCCATGCGTTCGAGCGCATCTCCTCCACGAACAACAGCCCCGCTTTGTGCTGCGTTTGAGAGGGCGGCTGCATGGGGGACTGGGGTGGCCAATAGGAGGGCGCAGGGGCACGATACCACCCACAAAAGAAGAATAATTTTCCAATCTTCGGGGAATGCAAAGTACCACACCACAAAGGCTCCAAAGACAACGAAAGGCACCCATATGGCGGTGAATTTTTCAATGCCACTCTGAAGACGTGGAGGGACTTCCCTGAAGGTATGGACGGCGTCGATGAGCCCGGACAATCGTGTGTTTTCACCGACCGCCACCACCTCGCATACCACCGGTCCTTGAGCCAAAATGAGCCCTGCTTCGATGACATCGCCGACCTTGACATCAACCGGTACGGATTCGCCGGTCAGTGGCGCTTTGTTGAGGGTTCCCGAACCTTCGAGGATACGAGCATCGGCTGGGATTAGTTCGCCGCTGCGTATTTCGATGTGATCGCCGGGATGGATGAGGTCGATGGGGATGATGTCCGAGTTTGGCCCTTGTTGAGGCGGGGCAACGGGGCCGGGTGCTCCCATGAGGGAAGGGCCCGCACCAACAGGAGCGAGGGAGATGGAGGTCATGGTGTCCACTGAAATTGGTGCATCGTTGCTCACTTTACGAGCGGTTCGGGGGAGACGGTCCAAGCCACCTTGCATGGCTTCTCGCGCCTTGATCAGCGCATCTCCTTCAAGATGGATGGTGAACGCTACCAAAATGGTGACGATGAGGGCTTCTTCCCACATGCTGAGGATGCATGCGCCGATGACAGCAAGGCTGGTCAAAACCTGGAATCCCAATTGGAGGCTGCGCAGGGAACCATAGGCCTCCCTGAACATTTGAATTCCTCCAATCGCAACACCGGGTATCGCCAAGAGCGGGATAAGCACGCCGTGGTAGCCCAACAATTCGGCGAGCATAATGAAGATGAGAACAGGAAAAGCGACGCCACCGCCAATCAGGCGCCATTGGTCCGGACGAAGGCGGTTCGATTTTGCCTCGGTTAATTCGGGGGCCTGGCCTAGAACATCTTCCAATCCTCGCTTCCTTGCTTCAACAAGGTCCTTGTTGCTGGTGACGACCAACTGGACAAGGATTCGGTCGTCGTCGGAAATCTCCACATCGAGGACCCCTGGCTGTCGACGAATGACGCGGTCAAGGCGTTGCACGGGGACGTCGTTTCGTAAGGCGATGGCTGATGCCTTGACTCCCACAAGTTCGTGATGTTCAACATCGGGGGCATGTCCAAGTGAACGCAAGACGGAGGAAATCTCGAACAAAGGCCCAATTTCAAGGTCAACGTTGACTTTGACCTCTCCGGAGGTGACGGAAACCGTTGAATTCGTGACCTGTTTCATTTGATTCATCGCCCGGGTGGCTTTTGAAGCGCAATCCGGGCAGTCCATGCCCAAAATGGGCCAACTCACGGAATAGGTGCCGGCGGCATCGGAAATGACGGTTGTATCGACGACATCGCCTTCC
>MDTB01166506.1_pt1 | contig 13589 bp, 11 predicted proteins | sample 811161 | NCBI WGS metagenome assembly MDTB01 (sample SAMN05326650, study PRJNA326480) | marine metagenome | isolation source: seawater | place: Mediterranean Sea | collected 2009
ATAATAGAAATAATTTTAGATTAACACCATTTAGGATTAAATTTGAGCTTATTAAAAAGCTTAACGTTGATTTTTATTTTAATATTCGATTCAATAATAATTTTTCTAAAACAAGTGCAGAAAAATTTATCATGGAGATGTTAGTTAAAAAAATGCGAATAAGTCATATAATTACAGGTTTTGACTTTGTATTTGGTAGTAAAAAAAGTGGAAATGTTAACTTAATTAAAAAACTTGCGAAACAAACAAATCTTTTTGAATTTCATAGTGTTGAAGAATTTAAAGCAAAAGACTTAAAAAAACTTTCATCATCCGTTGTTAGAACTAAGTTATTATCTGGAGACCTTCAAAAAGTTAGTGAAATTCTTGGAAGGGATTGGTCATTAAAAGCTAGAGTTATTAAAGGCGAGAGTCGAGGACAAAAAATCGGGTTCCCAACTATAAATTTAAATATAGAAAAATACTCGATTATTTGTTTCGGTGTTTATGCCGTTGATGTGATCTTAAACCTGAACAACAAATCAAAAAAATTAATCTTTAAGGGTATAGCTAACTATGGAGTTAAACCAACATTTTCCTCTCTTAAACCCTTATTAGAAGTAAACATTTTTGACTTTAATGATAATATTTATGGGGAATTAGTTGAAATAAGATTTAAGTCTTTTATAAGAAAAGAAAAAAAATTTGATTCTATAGAGTCTTTAAAAAAACAAATTTCTGAAGATGTTAATTTTGTAAAGGAATATTTTTAATAATGAAAAAAATATCAGAAACAATTCATTTACCTAAAACAGGTTTTCAAATGAGAGCCAATTTATTTGAAAATGAATTAAAATGGTTGGATTTTTGGCAAAAAAACAGAACGCTAGATCAAATCAATAAAGCAAATAAAGATTGTGAGAAATTTATAATTCACGATGGTCCTCCATACGCAAATGGAAATCTTCATTTAGGCCATGCTTTAAATAAAATTCTCAAGGATATTATTAGAAGAAGTCATCAAAAATTAGGTTATAACGTTCATTTCATTCCAGGGTGGGATTGCCATGGACTTCCAATTGAGTGGAAGGTTGAAGAGAAATATAGAAAAAAAGGAGAAAATAAAGGTGATATAGATCAAATCAGATTTAGGAAAGAATGCCGTCAATTTGCCGAGCACTGGATAAATATTCAGTGTGACGAATTTAAAAGACTTGGCTTAGATTGTGATTGGGAGAAAAAATATACTACAATGAAAAGAGATTCAGAAACAACCATCGTGTCTGAACTTTTAAAGTTTTTGGAGCAAGGGAGCTTATATCTAGGCCATAAGCCTGTAATGTGGTCAGTTGTGGAAAAAACGGCTTTGGCAGAGGCTGAAGTTGAGTATAAAGAGAAAAAATCAACATCGATTTTTGTAAAGTTTAAAGTTCATAAATCAAAAAATGAAAATTTATTAAATAGCTCAATCATTATTTGGACGACTACTCCGTGGACTTTGCCAGGAAATAGAGCCATAGCCTTTAGTGATAAAATTGAATATCAATTGATTCAAATAAATGAGAATTATCCTAAATATTCTTTAAAAAAAGGTGAAAAAATAATTTTTTCTAAAAAATTAAAACTAGATCTATTTGAGCGGTTAGATATTAAGGAGTTTGAAATTTTAAAAAATTTATCTTATAGAGATTTTGAGGATTCGTTTTGTAAACATCCGTTAAAAGACATAGGTTTTGATTTTGATGTTCCTTTATTATTTGGAGCTCATGTGACAAATGATTTTGGCTCTGGTTTTGTTCACATCGCACCTGGTCATGGAATAGAAGATTTTGCTATCGGGAAAAATAATAATATTCCTGTTCCAAAAACTGTAAATAATAATGGTGTTTACAATAAGGAAATTCCTTATTTTGCTGGCATGCATATTTTCAAAGCCGATAAACAAGTAATAGAAAAACTACAAGAGTTTGAAAATATTATAGTTTTTGAAGACTTTAATCATAGTTTCCCTCATTCATGGAGGTCTCAGGCACCACTGATATATCGTACAACCTCTCAATGGTTTATTTCGATGTCCAAAAATAATCTTAGAAATAGTGCAATTGAAGCTATTGAAAAAGTTAAATGGATCCCTTCGAGTAGTAAGAATAGAATTTTATCAATGGTTTCGGAAAGGCCAGATTGGTGCATTTCCAGGCAGCGTTCTTGGGGTGTGCCAATTACAATTTTTATCAATAAAGAAACTTCTGAACCCATCATAGATAGGGATTTAAATAAAAGAATTATTTCTTTAATAGATAGTAAAGGAGTTGATTTCTGGTTTCATGGAGACAAAAAAGTTTTTTTGGGAGAAAAGTATGATGACTCAAAATATGAAAAGGTTACTGATATACTTGATGTTTGGTTTGATTCAGGTGCAAGTCATGTATTTGTTTTAAAAAATAATGGTATTAGAGAAAAAGCGGATCTTTATTTAGAAGGATCTGATCAACATCGGGGATGGTTTCAATCGTCTTTGATTGAGTCAACAGCCATTTATGGCGATAGTCCTTATAAGTCAGTTTTGACTCACGGTTTTGTGTTGGATGAGAAAGGAAAGAAAATGTCAAAATCCGAGGGTAATGTAATATCACCAGAAGATGTTATTAAAAAATTTGGAGCAGATGTATTACGTTTATGGGTAGCAACTAGTAATTATAAAGAAGATTTGAGAATAAGTTTTGAAAGTTTAGAGAGACAATCAGAAATTTATAGAAAAATAAGAAATTCTCTAAGGTTTTTGCTAGGAAATTTAAAAGGATGGCAGAATAGTGAGAAGGTTGAACATGACAAACTTCCACCATTGGAGAGATATATAAGACATGAATTATTTAATATTAATAAAATTGTAATCAAAAGTTTCAAAGATTTTGATTTTTATAAAGCGTTCAAAATTATAGCTAATTTTTGTAATAACGAACTTTCTTCTTTGTTTTTTGATATTAGAAAAGATATTCTTTATTGCGAGGAACAAAATTCTTATAGTAGAAGATCGTCTAGAACAGTGATGATTGATATTTTTAATTGTTTAATAAGCTGGTTATCACCTGTATTGGCATTCACTGCCGAAGAAGCATGGCAATTTTGGCGAAAAGAAATTTCGAATGAATCTGAGGAAAGTTGTCATATGCTTAGATTTTCAGATTTACCAGATAACTGGAATGACGAATTAATAAACAATCAATGGACAATACTTAAAAAGTTAAAAAATTTAGTAACAAGTGCAATTGAAAAAAAACGAGAATTAAAAGTTATTAAATCAAACCTTGAAACTTCTGTGAGTCTTTACGTAGAAGATAAAGATTTTCTAATTGCTATCAAAAAAATAGATTTGAGAGAATTATTTATTACCTCAGAAGTAGAAATAGTTAAAGAAAAAAATAAGGACTTTATTTCAATGGAGGACATTGAAAATGTCGCTGTCAGTATTTCGTCATTTGATGGTGTTAAATGTCAAAGATGTTGGAAATTGTTTAAAAAGTCGAGTATGAAGGAAGAATTATGTAAAAGATGTTATCCATTATGCAGGGTTTGATGCAATTTAAATTAGAAAACTTTTTCTTTTTTACTGTTGCCTTAATTGTAGTCTTATTGGATCAGATTTCCAAATTTTTTGTTCTAAAAAATAGTTTAATTTTAATGAATAATGTAGAAATTTTTGAGAATTTAAATTTTGTTTTTGTTTTAAATAAAGGCATAAGTTTTGGTTTTTTATCTAGTCTCAATATTTCTTTCTATTTAGGAATTATTTCAATGGTTATAAGTGTATTTATAACTATCTGGATAATAAGAACTAGTTCTAGGGTTGAAAAAATATCATTAAGCTTTATTTTAGGGGGTGCGATTGGAAATGGTTTTGATAGGATAAATAAAGAGTATGTGTTGGATTTCATTGATTTTCATGCATTTGGTTTTCATTGGCCTGCATTTAATTTAGCAGATTCTTTTATAACTGTAGGTGCTATTATTTTCATATTCCGAAGTGTAAAATTAAATCTTAAACAAAAAAGTTAAATTATACTTCCAAAATCATTTAACTAATGATATTTATATACTAAATATACTAATTAAATGTTTTTTAATACAATATTTTGTGTATAAAATGGTATCTATCTCAAAAATAAATAATTCTTTAATATATAACAAATATTTTATATGTTTTGTTGTTTTGTTCATCAATTCATGTTCGACGATAGATTCCACTTTTGATTCCATTTCGGAGGCTGGTGATTACGTTTATGATTCGATAGTATTTTGGGAAGACGATGAACCGGAAACAGAACAATCTATAATAATAGAAGAAGCTGTAGAAGTTCCAGATTTTGCGATGCCACAACAGAATTTTCAAAATTATCAACAACAAACAATGCCTGCTCCACAGAGGTTTTTTGGTGACCCTATCTACAGAAGTGCTAGGCAGTACTTCTATGTTTCTCCTAATGGCACCCCGCTACCTGCACCGCCACCGCCACCTTTTCCTCAATACTCTATTGATAATAGAAATATGAATCAGCCTTATTCATCAGAAACTTATGGTAAAGCACCTCCAATACAAAATAGAAACTTTCCTATGTCCAATGAAAATTTTAGAAATATTCCAAAGTCTGACTATAGCTTTAGTCCTGTTTTAAGTGAGGATGAAGAAATGGAGTTATACGGTATTCAAAATAACTGTATTAGAGTGGCTAAAGACTATATGTCTGGAGGGTTTAGGTGTGATGATTATGATGAATATTAAAAAAACAAAGAATATTTCAATTATCTTTATCCTTCTCTCTTTTCTTTTAAACTCTTGTGAAACAATTGAAAGATTAGGGGGTAGCTTAAAGCCTGAAATTGATGATTCAATTGTAGCTGATACACCAGATATAATACTACCTCCTGACTTTGAGATTAGGCCACCAATGGAAGAAACAAATTCTTATTCACAGGATCGAATAAATCAAAATGACCTTATTAATGACCGAGACTCAAACCTTCAAAATTTTAACCAACAAGATTATAAGGCATTCGAATTACCTCAGGCAAAAAACTATATTGCTCCCACAATATTCCCTCCATCTGCTAAGTCTCCATCTGACTCTATAGAGAAGTTTAGGAATAATAAAACTTTCACTGTAGGTGAGTGGGTTTACAATCAGTCTGTAAATAACTTTAAACAGGGCAATCTTTATTACAGACCATCCTATGATAAGGGTTATAATTTTAATAGGAGATATACACCGCAAAATAATTTTTCTCAAACTAAACCAGTTTTCAGAAACTCAAACATTTATCAGTTTCCTGAAAATTTTTCAGATTTAAATTCTAATCCAACTAATGAACAATTACTTGACATTGAAGAAGTTCCTATTCTAGATTAAGTTCTATGAGGTTTATTCTATTATTAGTCTTTGCATATTTTTTAAGTACTGCAAAATCTTATTCTAAGCTATTTGATGCAAAAAGCTTTACATTAAAGAATGGATTACAGGTAGTTGTAATTGAAAATAATAGAGCCCCAATTATTACAAGTATGATTTGGTATGACGTTGGATCAATGGATGAAGAATATGGTAAAAGTGGTGTAGCTCATTTTCTTGAACATTTAATGTTCAAAGGTACTAAGAAATATCCTGGAGGCTACTTTTCTAATTTTATTTCCAGAAATGGTGGAACACAGAATGCATTTACAAGTTTTGATTACACTGCATATTTTCAGACAATTTCATCTGATAAAATTGAAAAAATTTTAGAGTTAGAAGCAGATAGAATGAAAAATCTAGTATTAACTCAGGGGCAAATAGAAAGTGAAAGAAATGTAATATTAGAGGAAAGAAATCAAAGAATTGACAGTGATCCCTCCTCGATGTTGGATGAAAAACTTAGGAGCACTTTGTTTTTAAATCACACATATGGAAGACCCATAATTGGATGGAAACATGAAATAGAACAATTAAAATATGAGGATGTTTTTAACTTTTATAAAAAGTTTTATAGACCATCCAATGCAAAGTTAATCTTATCAGGAAATATAAATAAAGAAAAAGCAAAGAAAATAGCTAAAAAATATTTTGCAAAAATTTATGATAGTCCGAAATCAATAAAAAGAATAGATCTTGAGGATCCTCCAAGTAATGTTTCAGTTGTAGTTACACTTAATAATGAAAATATCAAACAAAGGATATGGAAAAGGTTTTATAAAACTTCATCTGTTCTTGATTCTATAAAAAAAGCAATTTCGTTAGATATAGGTTTAAAAATTGTGGCTGGAGGTAGTACCAGTATTTTATATGAGAAAATAGTAAAAGAATTAAAACTTGCTTCGATGATAGGAGGTTATTATCAAGGTTTTACTAAAGGTGAAGGAACTATTTACTTTTATGCTGTTCCTAATAAAGGGATTAAGATAGAAACTTTACAATCGAAAATAAGTGAGATACTTACTGTTAGTATAAAAAAAGGGATACAAAAAGAGAACTTTGATTTGCAGAAAAAAAAATATAAATATGATGCAATTTATCAAAGAGATAGTATTTCTCAGCCAGCACAAATACTAGGAGAGGCGCTTTCTATTGGTCTATCATTAGATGAAATTGAAAATTGGAATCAATATCTAGACGAGATTTCAATCCAAGATGTAAATAACGAGCTTAAAGAATTTTTGAAAAATAATAATTTTGTTACCGGAATATTGGGAGAATTAAATGAATAAGATCTTAATATTTCTTTTATTTTTAATGGTTTCAACTAAAATTCAAGCAATTCAATTTCAAGAATTAACCTCAAATTCTAAAATTAAATTCTGGTTTGTTGAAGATAACTCTATACCCATAATTAGTATGAGTTTTACTTTTAGTGGGGGAGCTTACTTTGATAAAATTGGTAAAGAAGGTACGTCAAACTTCGTCGCTGCACTTTTAGATGAGGGTGCAGGTGATATTGAATCAACTAAGTTTAAAAAAAAGATGAAATCATTAGGAATGAAATTAAGTTTTTCCTCCTCTAAGGATTCATTTAGTGGTTCTTTTCAGACCATTTCTGATAACCTTGAGGAAAGCTCAAAGTTATTAAGTTTAGTTTTATCAAGTCCAAGTTTTAATGTGTTAGAAATTGAGAAAGTAAGGAACCAAATACTCGCAAGTTTAAAATTTGAAGAATCTAATATTCAGAGATTAGCATCAAAAAAGTTTGATAAAGATTTTTTTGAAGGACATAGTTTCAATAGAAACGTTGATGGAAATTTAGACTCTGTTAAAAAAATAAATAGAGATGATTTATTTTTTTATTTTAAAAACTTTCTTACTCAAGCTAATCTTAAAATTGGTATTTCGGGTAATATTAATAATAAAGATGTTATAAAACTTGTTGATAATTCATTTGGAAAATTACCTGCCAATTTGACTAAAAGTTTAGAAATATCTGAAATTAATGAATTACCTGTTGGTTTATCAAAAAGTAAAAAGAAAACACCACAGTCAGCAGTCGTTTTTGGACAAAAAGGTTTGAAAAGAGATGATTCTAAATTCTTTCACGCAAGAATTTTGAATTATGTACTTGGAGGTGGAGGGTTTCAATCAAAGTTATATAAATCTATAAGAGAGGAAAAAGGCTTGGTCTATTCGATATATTCTTATCTAATTCCGTATTCAAATAATGGATTTATTTTAGGAGGGTTCCAAACAAAAAATGATCAAGTAGATGATGTAATCAATCTAGTAAAAGAGAATTGGAGATTGATTAGTACTGAGGGTATAACTCAAAAGGAATTAGATGATGCTAAAAGTTACTATATAGGATCATTTAGCAGAAATTATACAAGCACTGGCTCTATTGCTTCTTTATTAAACACAATACAAATTTATGATCTTGGAAATAAATACTTTACAGATAGGACAAAGATTATTGAAGGAATTTCTCTGAATGAAGTAAATTACGTTGCCAAAGAACTTTTTAAATCAGAAGATTTATATTTTAGTGTGGTTGGAGAGTAAGTGATTTATGAACTTTAGTTTTCATAGATATAATTCAAAAAAAAAAAAAGCTAACTCTGATTATAAGAGTTTAAATGACTTAAAAAGAGTTCATAAAAAAATTTTATCGAATTACAAAACAAAACTTCTGGAATGCATTTCAATTACTCAGGAAGTAGGGGATTTAAAAAAAATAAAAATTTTGTCTAATAAATTATTAAAATTTAAAAATATTATTTTTATCGGTACAGGTGGGTCAAGCTTAGGAGGTAAAACGTTAGTCTCCTTAAAAAAAAATATTTTCTTAGATAGCTTTGATAAAAAAATATTTTTTGTTGAAAATATAGATCCTTCGCCTATTAAAATATTATTAGAAAATCTTGATCTTAGAAAAACCGCTATAGTCGTGACATCTAAATCTGGTGAAACAATGGAGACATTAAGCCAATATTTTTTTATTTCAAATTATTATAAAAATAAAAAAATCAATATCTCTAAAAGATTATTAATTATTACAGAAAACAAAAAAAGTACTCTTAAAGATATTCAAGAAAATATGAATTCTGAGTACTTTGAACATAGTAAAAATATTGGGGGGAGATTCTCAATTTTTTCTGTAGTGGGTTTGCTTCCTGCAAGTATATCTGGATTAAATATTTCCAAAATTAGACGTGGTGGTCATGAAATACTTGAAAAAATGATCGCATGTAATAATGTCCGACAGCTAGATTTTGCAATGGCTTCACTAGATAACGTAAATTTAATTAAAAAAGGATATAGTCAGACGGTTATGATGCCTTACATAGATGCGTTAGATACTTTTTGTTTTTGGTTTAGACAATTATGGGGTGAAAGTATTGGAAAAAAAGGTTTAGGATCAACGCCGATCAATTCCTTAGGAACAGTTGATCAACACTCTCAACTACAATTATATCTTGATGGACCAAAGGACAAAATCATAACAATAATCGGTTATAAAAAAACCAATGATTCAAGATTTCTAAATTGTAAAATAAATAAGAATTTAAAATATGAATTATTGCATAAGAAAACTATGGGAAAACTTTTTGATCTTGAAAAAAGAGCGACATTTGAAACTTTAAAAAAAAAAAAAATTCCATTAAGACTTATAGAAATCGAAAAGTTGAACGAAAAAACATTAGGTTCCTTGATAATGCATTATTTCCTAGAGACTATTTATACATGTGAATTATTGAATATAAACCCTTTTGACCAACCCGCGGTTGAGAATGGAAAAATATTAGCCAGGAAATATCTAAATAATGAGTAAAATTAAACTTTTATCTCAAAAACTCATTAATATAATTGCTGCGGGTGAAGTCTTGGAAAGACCGGCATCAGCAGTTAAGGAGTTAGTTGAAAATAGTATTGACGCGGGTTCATCACGAATTGAAGTTTATATTAGAGATGGAGGGAAGTCAGAAATTAAAGTTATTGATGACGGGATCGGAATTCCAAAAAATGAACTTAAATTATCTGTTCAAAGGCATGCAACGTCTAAATTATCATCAGACGACCTTTTACTGATAAGAACTCTTGGCTTTAGAGGAGAAGCATTACCATCAATCGGAGCAGTTTGTAAAATGAAAATTTTATCAAAAACCAAAGAAGAAGAATTAGGAAATGAATTAACTGTTAATGCTGGAGAAATCGAAAGTTTTAGACCCAGGGCGAGAAATGATGGTACAACAATTATTATAAATGATATTTTTTTTTCAACACCAGCAAGATTAAAGTTTTTAAAGTCTACAAACTACGAGTCATTAGTTATAAAAAAAATGCTTGAAAAATTAGCTTTATCAAATACTAAAGTTGAGTTTAGCTATTTTAATAATGATAAATTGATTTTTAAAACTAAATCATATGATGAAAAAACATCAAATATTTCATTAAAAAAAAGAATAATTGATTTATTTGGAAAACAATTTGAGGAAAACCTAATACCCCTTGAACAAGAAAGAGGTTTTTTGAAATTTGAGGGCTTGATTGGTCTCCCAACCTTCAATCATTCAAACACTACTAATCAATTTATTTTTGTTAACAATAGAATGGTAAATGACAGGTTGATTCACGGAGCTATTAAAGTAGCTTATCGAGATTTTATGTCTTATGATAGATTCCCTCAAGTAGTAGTTTTTATAAATCTACCCCATGATTTAGTTGACATTAATGTTCATCCGACAAAAAGTGAAGTAAAGTTTAAGGACACTAATCAATTAAGATCATCCTTAATTAGTTCTATCAGAACAACTTTATCTATGGAGGGTCATAAGTCATCAACTTTAAACTCAACTAAAGCTTTAGAATCATTCAGAGCACAAAATACCAATTTTAAATTTAATGAATATGTAACTGATAAAGATAGATTTATTAAGAATCAAAATGAAATTCCTGGTCAAATTAGAAACCCTAATGAGGAAACAGAACCTTCATCAGGTGAACACCCTCTTGGATTCGCCAAATGTCAATATCATAATAATTATATAATCTCTCAAAAAAACGATGGGATCATTATTGTTGATCAACATGCTGCCCATGAGAGAATTGTATATGAACAATTGAAAAAGAATTTTCATGAGGGCAAAATAAAGACTCAGATCTTACTAATACCTGAAATAATTAAATTAGATTATTCTTTAATGAAATTAATTGAAAAATTTGAAAAGATCCTAATAAAACACGGTGTGAGTATAGAAAAATTTGGTACAGATTCAATTGTTGTTAGAGAAATTCCAGATATATTAGTTGGATGTGATGTAAAAAAACTTATTATAGATACCATTAATGAAATAACAGAAATTGAATCATCGGATGAAATTGAGAATCATATAAATAAAATATATTCTAGTATGGCATGTCACGGATCAATTAGAGCAGGAAGAGAATTGAAGTTAGATGAAATGAATAATTTGCTTAGAGATATGGAGAATACTCCTTTTTCTGGTCAATGCAATCATGGCAGACCAACATATGTTGAACTAAAATTAAAGGATATCGAGAAACTTTTTGGAAGAAAGTAATTAAACTTTTTCTAAAAAAAAGAACATTGAACCTCCTGATTTTTTTCTTTTCAATATCTGAAAATCTTTATCTTCAATAATTCTTTGTGATGCATCTATTTCCACAATTCCTATAGCGCCCTTTTTTAACCAATTTGAATTAGCTAAAATAGATAAGCATAAATTTGCAATATTTTTTTTATATGGTGGATCTATAAAAAAAAGGCCCACTTCTTTGTGACCTTCAGAAATTTCTTTTATATCAATATTAAGAAATTGTACCTTTATATTTGTTTTAATAGGTAGGTTGGTAAAATTTTTTTTTGCAAGTGAAATTGCTTCTTTACTTTTATCCAAAAAAAAAATTTTTTCAGTTCCTCTTGAAATGGACTCTATCCCAAGTGCTCCAGTACCACAACAACAATCAAGCGTGATCAAATCACTGTAATCAATTGACCTCTTTATAAAAATAGAATTTAAAGTATTAAAAATCATTTCTCTAGATTTACCTGATGTTGGTCTTATGTTATTATTTTTTGGTGATAAGAAGGCTTTACCTCTAAAATGACCTGAAATTATTCTCAATTCTTCTTCCAAATACTATAAATTATGAGTTACGATTTTTTTAGTTTCTATATATTTAAACTTTTACATTTGAAAAGTTTATACCTAATTTATATTATGTACTATACACATCTTAAGTTTCGATTTCTCTGATCTTTTATTTTAATTTGAGAGTTACGCATACTGGTTTTATATTTAGGTATTTTAGTCTGTTTTTTTTTAAACACATTTCATATGATTTTTTTATTTTTTTTTCAAAATAGCTATATTTTAAAAAAAGACCTTTTTAACTTACAAAAAATCAAAATATTAAAAATCTTTAATATCAGCAAAACCAATATTCAAAAGTTTTTTTTTTAATTCATTTTGAGGAATTTCATAAACTTGATTTTCTTTTAGATTTAAAAGTTGGAATGGACCATATTCTAATCTTTTCAGAGTGTTCACCTTTAAATTGAGGCTGTTCATAATATTTCTTAGCTCTTTATTTTTCCCCTCCTGGATTTCAATTTCTATTTCATATTCCTTACCTATTTTTATAATATTACTAATTTTTAGAGGCTGATAATTTATTCCATTAACATGCATACCGGCTTGCATTTTTCTTTTCTTATCTGAATTAAGGTCTCCGAATATTTTTAAGTAATATTTCCTATTAACTTTATTTTTAGGATTTTCTAGATAATAGGATAATTTAGGGTTTGTTGTTAAAAGTAACAAACCTTCGGACCTCAGATCTAATCTTCCTACTGAAACCAAACGAGGTAGAGCTTTAGGTAATATATCAAAAATAGTTTTCTCTTTATATTGATTATTATTTGAGCATAATAAACCTACTGTCTTATTTAAGCACCATAACCTAGTCTTTGAAAATTTAAGTTTTTGGCCATGAATTGTTATTCTATTAATTAAACTCGAATTAATTGTAAAATCTCTATACGGTTTTCCGTTCAACAAAACTTCTCCCGAAATTATTAGTTTTTCTGCATCTCTCCTTGAGCAGATACCTGCGTGTGAAATAAGTTTTACTAGTCTTACTAATTTATTTTTCAATTTATTTTGATGCAGCTACTAAAGCAGAAAAAATTTTAATGTCGTTTTTATCTATTAAAAATTCAGGATGCCATTGAACACCTAAGCAGAATTCTAAATCTTTAGACTCGATAGCTTCTATAACACCATCAGAGGCATGCGCGCTTACAAAAAGTTTTGTTCCTATTTTATTAACAGATTGATGATGTGCAGAATTTACAAACATCTCAGTTGTTTTTACAATTGACTCTAGTTTTGAGTTTTTTTTAATTATAATTTTATGACTTGCTTGATTTCTTGGATTAGTTTGTTCGTGATTTATTTCAGTTTTTATTTGATCAGGGATATGTTGATAAAGGCTACCACCAAAAATAACATTTAGTAATTGCTCTCCTCCACAAATACCTAAAATAGGGAGGTTTTTTTTAATAGCTAACTGAGTTATTTTAAATTCAAAATTAGTTCTACTTTGTTTTAGTTGAACTTTATTGTGAATTTTTTTTTCTCCATATAAACTTGGGTCTACGTCAAAATCTCCACCGGTAATTACAATGCCATCAATTATATTTAAATATTTTTCAATTAATTTCTCATCATGAGGAATAAAAACTGGAACACCACCAGCTTGGGAAATACTATCAGAATAGTTTCTTCTACCTGCATACCAAGGAAACAAAGAATAAGTTTTTTTTTCTTCAAGATCTAGAGTGATTCCAATAACGGGTTTAGTCATAAAGGTATTTGAAATTTTTATAAATGAGTTTAAATTATCACATGATTAAAAAATGTAAAATCAGTATCAAAAAAATTGATATTATTATTGAACTAAAAAATAATAAGACCTCGAGAGAAATTTGGAAAGCACTTCCCATAAAATCTTTCATCAAGCGGTGGGGAAAAGAAATTTATTTCGCTTGTAATATAGATGTTGAATTAGATTATGAAAATAAGTCGGTTATTAATTATGGAGAAATTGCTTTTTGGCCTAAGGGTAATTGTATTG
>MDTB01199719.1_pt1 | contig 13589 bp, 16 predicted proteins | sample 811161 | NCBI WGS metagenome assembly MDTB01 (sample SAMN05326650, study PRJNA326480) | marine metagenome | isolation source: seawater | place: Mediterranean Sea | collected 2009
ACGGTCCTTTGTACTTTCACTAATAATATTTCGAATAAGTTTAGTTGGTAATTGTGTTGGATTTAACGTTGGTAATTGTGTTGGACTTAGAGTTGGAATAATAGTCGGAATAATAGTCGGAATAATAGTCGGAATTGGTGTTGGTGATGAAGTAGGATTATATTTAGGATCTATACACATATAATCTCCTAGACCGCATAGTAGATTGAAACTGTTTTGTAAACAAGATTGACGACAACAGTCACCACCATCATAGAAACATTCATCGGTGTTGTAACCACCGACTTTGTCACATACACTATCACCAATGTAAGTGGGAAAACGTACATTACAGTAGGTGTCAGTGTGAGGCATAGTGAATTTCTTTTCATAATAGATGTATTCGGTGTTATCATTTAAGTGTACAATTTGTTTATTTATGTGATCATCAACGACGTGTCTTGTGAGATGACAATAATGTAGTTTTTCATTATAATTGATTGATAGACATGCTAAATTTGAAAGACACATTTGAAGACAGTTATGAAGACTGGGTATATCGGTATAGGTTGTTAAAGTTGTTCCGATAATGTAACCAACTTGTGGTGGAAGAAATAAATCAAATACTGAAACAGATTCAGGACTAGTTTTTATACAGTAATCATATATTTGATGACAGTGATCATTGAAGTAATCACAACAGTTTGAGTCTATATTGAGAGTATAGTTTGTACAAGTTTCACTGGTGTATTTAGTTGGAATGGAACAATTTGTGATGGTTTGTGAAAAGTTTGTGACACAGTTAGTGTACCAGTTAATACATGTACTTATATTTTCACAACAGTAAGGTTCAATATTGAGAATAAATTTGTGACAATAATCTGAATAAGATATATTAGAAATTGTTTGATTATGAGACTGACATACATCATGAATACCACCAATAACATAATCATTATAATTATTACAGTGTTCATACATGTTTTGACATTCATTATCAACTAAAAAATTATTACAACAATCTTTATTATTTTGTATTGTATAATCATAACATTCTTTATTATATGACATGTTTAAATAATTTGTTATAATATCAGTGTTTATATTTATACACGAGTTATAACTAAATTGGATTAATGTAAATATTATCAATAACATTAACATAAAATTCATTTATTTTTTAATAAAAATCTTTAAATTAATTTAATTAATTTAAAAGGAAACATTAAGAGTTAAAATGTCTTCAACTAGTAGTTATGTTATTTTGTGCGAAACGAGTGGGGAGGAACTTGAACAATGGTATTACTTCATTAAGTATGAAGGTAATGAAAAAGCTCTCAAGTATTTGAGTGATCAATTAGAGAAGGTGGAAATGTTTGTGGTAGATGATTTGAGTACATTTGATCTTGATTTGGACAATAAAGTATCAGAGACAACGGCTAAAGAGATGACAATGGTTGATATTAATAGTTATTCATATCATAGAAAGTTTGATGGAAAACTTCAATATATTGATTTTAAGTTGAAGAAGAAAGATGACAATGAAGATATGATGGACAAAATTCATAATGTAATGGGTTTTGGAGATATTGATAAATTTATTGATGAAGAAGATAAAAATGGTAAAGAAGATGTTATTGATGAAGATGATGATGATGATGGAGATTTAGTTCCAAAACCTGATGATGAAGATGATGATGATGATGTTTGTGAACTTATTCCAAAACATTTAAATCTAGGTTCGTAAAATTGATTTTTTTTTTAAAATATTCATATTTTAAAATGTACAAGTTAAAACAAAAAGAAGGTTATCGTAAGGTATATAATGTCAAGTTGTGTCAAGGTGAAATATTTAAGGCGACAACTGAACTGAAAGATTTAAAGAATAGATTAGATGATTATACTGATGAAGTTATTGAGGCAAGTGAAGATAGTGATGAAATGTTACAAAAAAGAAAAAAACTTGAGAAGAGACGGGATAATAAGATGTTAAAGATAAGTAATTTGAAAAAAGATTTGCTAGAGTATAAAGAGTTGTTACGGAAACACGAATCGGGTGAGTTAGATGAAGACTATACAAGTTCATATAATAATAAAGTAGAAGAGAAGACTTTGAGGAGAGAAAAAAGATTTGAAAAGAGAACAAAAACAAACACGGAAAATAAAAAGGTAAGTCAACAATTTTATAAAAATAGTATTCAAGCATCAAGAGAAACTAGATATAATGCAAAACAGATTAATTATCACTACAAGTATTTTGTAAAAAATAGTAACAAAGTACCAGGTTACGTATTACGTAATTTAAAAAATATGCCAAATAATAAAGGATATATATGGAGAAGTATTTGGTTTTATGGTGCTAAAGATGTTCCAAAAATAAAAGATGATAAAGGTAATTATATAGAAGATAAGACATTAAAAATGCATGAGATAGTTGGTAAAGATACATTCATAAGATATAAAGATATGAATGGTAATTGGACAGTAACTAAGAAAGAAAAAAATTATAATAATAATAATAATTTTAGAAGAAATAATTTTAGAAGAAATAATAATTATCGAAATTAAGTATTTATATCATTAATATCATCAAGATTAGGAGGTTTCATCTTTTTCTTTGTAGGTTGTGTTGTGTTTTTAGATAATGTATTCATCATATTTAATATATTATTTCCAGTTCCTTTCATAAACATTTTACTTGCAATAAATATAGCTGCATTAAATAATATCAGACATACCAACCTAACTTCAACAGACCATTGTTTTGATTGTGGAACATATGATTTTTCTCCTAATTCAACCAACAATTTATCATATGAACTCATATTTACCATCTGTTGTTGTGTAAAACCTTTCATATCAAACTTTAAAAATCTACCTAGAACATACTCAATACCCATACATCCTCCTATCAAATATGTTCTATATGTATCAACATTTGATTCTATACTTAGTCTCCTTAATGTATTTTCATAACTATGATGTAATGTTTTATAATCTGTATGAATATTATATTGTGGAATCTCACTACCTTTATATGATTTCTTTAGTAATTCAAATTTGAATAGTAATTCTCTCTTTTTATCGATTTCATCTTCCTCATCGTCTTCTTCAGAAATCATATCATCGAGTTTATTATTCAATTCATCTAACGTAGGAATCTTATTTCTACTCTTATCTTCTTTCAATAGATTATTTAATCTATCGGATAATCTACTTCTGTCACTACGACTACGACTACTGTAACTACTGCGACTACTGTAACTACTGCGACTACTGTAACTACTGCGACTGTCATAACTACTGTCGTAACTACTGTCATTACTACGACTGCTACGACTGCTTGCGTAACTTTTAGAACTTTTTTTATTACTTTTTTTATTACTTTTTTTATTACTACTTTGGTCTGTATTTTTACTTGCTAATAAATCAAGATACAATTCTTTCATTTTTGGAAATGATATTGGTATATCTGTTTGTGGATTATTATTTTGCACCTTATTTATAACAAATGTCTGTTTTGGCATTTTAATTACATTATCTTTTTCTTAAAATTGATTATATTTTAGTATAATCAATTATATTAAATATGTATGTATATATTGTTTCAGATATTCATTTAGAGTGTCAACCTGATGATATTGATTTCGAAAAGATGTTAATTAAACCGAATCACAAAAATTCTATATTAGTGTGTTGTGGTGATATGTGTTCACTATATTTATTTGATAAATTAAAAAAGTTTTTTGATTACGCATCTAGTATATATAAATACGTAATATACGTACCCGGAAATTGTGAATACTACAAACCAAAAAATCACAAAAAATCTCTAACATTATCTAATCTAAATCAAAAGTTGGACTCTATATCAGACTTGTTTGATAATGTTCATATATTAAATAATGATCACATCATTATAAATGATTATCTGATAACTGGTTCTATATTATGGTCACATATAAATTATGAATTACCATCACACTTTAAGATAGTGGGTTTTAATAAAGATATATATAATCGTAAAAATAAAAATTGTGTAAAGTATATAAAGTCACAGATAGATTATGCAAAGAAAGAAAAACTAAAACATATAATTATTACACATTATCCACCTAGTAAAGATTGTTTGATTGATAAAATTAATAAAAAAGATAAACTAAAAAGCATGTATTATAATAATTTGGATGGATTGTTTGATAATAATTTAACTTGGATTTATGGTCATTGTCACAATAATAAAAACTTTAAGATAGGTAATACACATCTAGTATCTAATCAGTATGGTAAAAATAATTACTTCGACCCAAACTTTTCTAACAATTTTTTTATTTTAACCTAATTTTAAAAAATGATTTTTTTATTATAACTTATAATAAAAAATGGCCGATAAATTTAGTACATTATACAAATCTATCACAGACACGTTACAGAATGATAATATTAAAGATAAAAAAGTAATGATTACAACTATTCTCCAACCTCAAACTCTTACTTCTCTTAAAAAATTATGTGGTAAGAAATATCTAAAAATATCTGGTTGTACTTCCCAAAAAGTAGTCGGTACCACCACCGAAAAAAAAGAAATCGTACTATCACTCATCATTAATCATCTATTTCCCTCATCAGAACTCATTCCCCTTTCTAAACCACCCAAACCTTCCAAACCTTCCAAACCTCCTGAACCTGAACCTGAACCTGAACCTGAACCTGATGTTAAACAATTGAGAAGAGAATTAAGATATAAGGGTATTAGACACAATCTAACTGCTTTAACTAATAATGATGAGGATAAATTAAAAGAATTATTAACAAAGGATAGATGTACAGAGGAAACTGATTATAGTAATTGTCCAGATGATGAATCTTGTCATGTAAAGAATGAAGTTTGTATAGACAAAAATATTAAATCGGTAAGAAAGATGGAAAGAAGACCTATAATAAAAAATGGTCGAACTTTTTATGTACTAACTACCGAAGAAAATGCAAAAGAATTACAACAAAAAATAAATCAGAGTGAAGGAAAAGGTGATGATACAATTGAGAATGTTAAATCTCAAATTGTTACAGAACTAGATAAAATCATGGATGAAAATGATGATGATGTAAAAAAGAAAGAATTGAAACAAAAATTAAATGCTTTATTTCCAAATATTAATCCTAAATTTATAAATTATGTAATGACTGATCATCTAATAGAACAAGGATTTGATTTAAAACCTAAAAATTTCGATATGAGTGAATCTATCTTTATTGAACCCGAAGAACCCGAAGAACTTGAGGAACTTGAACTTGAAGAACCTGTCGGAGATAGTAGATATGATTTATTTTTACAAGAAGGTATGAAAAAAGTTAAAGAAGATGGTAATTGTTATTTTAGATGTCTAAGTGCATTATTAAAGTTAAGTTATGGAGTAGATGTAGATCATAAAAAGTGTCGAAAAGATATTGTAAAGATGATAGATATAATGTATAGAAACGATGAAAATTTTAAAAAGTTTTTTGATGCTATTAATGATTCATTTGATAGTTATTTAATAAAGATGAATAGTAATAAAGAATGGGCCGGTGAGGTAGAGATAATGGCATCATGTATATTATATAATGTTAATATTAATATTGTAACAGAAAGAGTAGATTCAAGTGGGAATATAATTCCAAATATTATGTTTAAACCACAAAGTTTAAGATTCAGACACATGTCCGAAAATATAATAATTAGTGATAAATATTTTAATAAATCTTTAATTTGGTGTTTATATCATGTTGGTGATGATAAGAAAAGTGGTAATCATTACAATTATAATCATATTGTACTTGAAAACGATTTATCCTTTTTAGATACTTTCAATCCAACAAAATTACAAATACCAATTTATGATAAATCAAATTTTTACGAATCATGGTTATCTGAATATTACAATAGATTAACTTATACAAAATTGGAATTATCGGACTTTGATACAGAATTATACGATCCTGAACAACCGTATATGAGTAGAGAAAGAGAAGTAAAATTAACTGAAGAAGAAGAAGATAAATTAAAAGGAATAATAGAACAAGTTGAAAAATCTAATAAACAACCCAGTCCACTTGCAGAACCACCATTAGAACCATTAGAACCGTCACTCATACTTGGAAAGTCTTCTGTACAAACTCCACCGAGAAAAAAGAAAAAAAATGTAATGAAGCATCCGGGTTTTAGAAAATCTAATCCAACTCAATCTGGTAATAAAAAATTACAAGATCAAATACAAAAATTATTAGAACTACCTAAAGATTCATCAATAGAAGAAATCACACAAATAGAAAATCCAATCATAGAAGAAACTACAGATTTAAAATCACCTGGTAAACAAGTTGCTGATATTATGAGTAAATTTCAGAAAGGTATAGTTTAATAGTATTAACATCCAACTTATTACAAATTTTATAACAATAATTCTTATCCAAATATGTTCTTATATCTGCACATATATTTATGCACTTACGATCGTATTCACAACTTTTATTAAATTCATTCATCTCTTTCTCTAAATTTTTCTTAAACTCTTCATCTAATATTTTTTCATCATCTTCCTCTGTATGTTCAACAACACTTTTAATATTATGTTTAGACATGTTTATTTATTTATTACATTTTTAATAAATAAAATCAATTTTCTTTTTTAACTAAATTCATTATACTCATACTTTTCATTATACTCTGTTCATTCAAGTACACTTCTTCTTTCGGACACAATTGTTTATACGTTATCAATAAGTTTAATATATATTCAAATTGTTCTTGTGTTAAATTATCTAAGTTTAATCTTTGTTTCATTTATTCTATATCATTATCTCTTTTAAATACCAAAAGACAAAATTTATCGAACTTATCCCAATCATTATCTTCATTACCTTGATACTTCTTATGTATTATATTAAATACATTATATAAATCATTCCAATTTTCTTGTTTCCACTCTTGAAATGTGTATAGATTATCCATATTTTTATTTAATTATATTATTAAATAAAAAATCAATTTAATCTACTTCTTCTAGATTCTCGTCTTCATCTTCATCTTCATCAATCTCAATATTTTGTTCATCTACTTGATTATCTTCCTCTTCCTCTTCAACTTGATTATTTTCACTGTCGACCTTGTTCATAAACTCACGTGCCTCTTCTTCTGTCCATGTAACTTCAACCTCAACATCGTGTACGTCTGCAACTGCTTGAGAAACTTGAGAAACTTCAGGTTCAGGTTCAGGTTCAGGTTCAGGTTCAGGTTCAGGTTCAGGTTCAGGTTCAGGTTCAGGTTCTTCTTCGACTTCTACGATTCTGTTAGTATGGGTATTATTTATTTCTTGTAAATCTTGTTGTATTTGATCATTGAATGTTTGAGTGATCATATTTAGTAGTTCTTGTTCTGGAACTAGTTGTGGTTGTACATTAAATGATACATTTTTAGGTTTATTGGATTTTTGAGATTTTTCTGGTTGAAAATGTTCTTTCTTAGATTCTTTTTCAACAGGTTGTGGATTGGGTACATTATCAATACTTATATTAGATTGTTGGATAAATGTTTCTAAAAGAGTTACTTTATTATTAAGTGAATTTATACGTGTGTTTAATACGTGTACATATTTATATATTGTATATGCAACCATCAAAAACATAATACTCTCACATATCATAAAAATTTGATTTGGTTTTAAATTAAACATTTTAATATAATTAAAGATTTATTTAAATAATAATAATTTAAAACAAACACTTAAAATTCCATCCAAGATGATTGAAGAGTTCTTTACAGACTTCATCATGGAATGTTTGTCGGTCGGTTGTTTTTAATATATTGAAGTCTTCTTTATTACAAGGGTATTTATGTCGAATTAGTAATTGAAATAGTACATATTGACTATTTATGAAGGATTTACGTTCTATATCTTTATTCTTTTTGAATAATTTATCGTAGGTTTGTGTAAGTAGGTCAAAATCTTGGATGAGTTCTCTTTCGATGTGAGATATATTATTTGTTTTTTTACCAGTTATGTTATGATAAATTAGATTGATATCTTCATAATGTTTAGAGTGTTTAGTTTCTTTCAAAAATAATTGAATATGTTTTTTTGTTATTTTACTAAATTTTTTTTCTTTGGGAGTATTATCATCGCCTACAAGAAGATGATTCAACTTAAATTGTTTAATCAAATCATCATATACTTGTTGTTTAATATTTACTTGTTGTTTACCTTGGAATTGATTAATACAATCTTTAAAATGAGTTTTACGATTATATGTGTATTTAGGGATGATATTGATACGTTCAGAGTCTTTAAAAGATGAATTTTGTATAAGGATATTTACAGAGTGTCCACAATGTTTACAAATGATATTATTATCAAAAGTTTCAAAAGAGTCATTATTACATATTATACATTTTTTGTTATTGTTATTGTAGGTAACTTTAGTATTGTATTTATTATAAATTTTGAGATATTTATCAATTATATCGTGATTGTAGTGTGTAACAGTTGTTTGTTTGGTGTTCATAAAGTTTATAGTAATTGGTTTATTAATATTGTTAGTGTATTTATCGATTATATCAGAAGTTTCCATAATATAATAATTTTTAGATTTATTAATTTTGATGTCATCAATAAATTCTGATAGTGTATCTATTTGATTTAATACTTTCTTTTTGGTGTTATCAGGTAAGTTATTATTTAATAATTGTTGTAAATCTAATAATTGTTTTTTATAAATATTTATATTTCTATAATATTCTTCATATTGTTGTAATAATTTATTATGTAATGTTAATATATCTATATTATTACTCATTTCTAATAAATTTAGTTTTTTCTTAAATGTTTAATACATAGCAAAAAAAAAAATTTTAATTTAAAAAAAATTTCTCTACTATAATAAATGACGACTACTCGCACAACTAATGTAACTGCTGCTTTTATTGATTTAGCAACGTTCGAACTCTTGGAATCTAGTTTATATGGTGGTGCCGATGCAATCACTTATTTCGTACGTGAAGTACAGAAATGCACGTGGTTTTCCCAAATCCCCGTTAGACTTAGCAACCAATCTGGTGCACCTAACTGGGGTGGAACTGCCCAATTTACCGTGTCCAGAGCAGCCGACTACCTTCTTGGTACTTGGTTACGTGTAGAACTTCCTTCAATCGCATACACTGGCGCTGATTTCCCCGGTGGTGTTTCTTTCACCCCTAATGTTGGTCACAACCTCATCAAGAAGGTTCATATTCTTTTTAACGATCTTGAAGTCCAATCCATCACCAGTTTCGATCTTGATTGGTGGGCAGCTTTTATGTACCCCGCCGGTAAGAAAGATGGTTACAACCAGATGATCGGTAATGTTTCGACTCTTGTCTCTCCTAGTACTACTAAATCGTCTTATACTCTTAACGTTCCTATTCCATTCTTCTACACTCGTGACAGTGGTGTCGCCCTCCCAACTGCTGCTCTCCCTTACAACGACATCAAACTCAAGTTTGAACTCAGAGATCTTAAAGATATTCTTGTGGGTTGGTCCGCAACTGGTCTTTCTAGTACTACAATCGATGCAAATAAGATCACTGCTGATTTTGGTCTTGGTGCTGCAAATCTCACGGATACTACTTGCGAATGCTGGTGCAACTATGTTGTTGTGTCTAACGATGAACGTAGTAAGATGGGTGCTGGTCCTCGTGATATCGTCGTTGAACAATACCAACAACTCGATGTCCCCGCTGCCGCTCACGCTAAAAACTCAACGGTCGACAAGCAATTCTCTTTCAACCACACGGTTAAGATGCTTATCTGGGCCTACAAGAACTCCACCAATGCCACCACACACGGATACCACTCCAACTATACGATTTCCGACCCCGATGTCAATAGTGGTTTCGTGTTGAATGGTAAAGAACCCCTTTCTCAAGTCACTCTTAAGTACGACAACACTGAAAGGTTCACTCTTAACAACGACTACTTTCAGCTTGTCCAACCTTTCTACCATGCTTCTCAGATTCCTTCTGGTAACTGTGGTGCATCTCCGGTTGGTTTGAATATGTACTCGTACGCTCTCAATCCTATGAGTAGTGATCCTAGTGGTTCTACCAACTACGGTAAACTTACCAATGTCGCTCTTAGACTGGCTACTTCTTCGGAGGATAAGGATAGTAACTCGACGAATAACGAACTTCTTATTCGTGCTCTCAACTTCAACATTGTCCGTATTTCTGGTGGTGCCCTTGGTTTCCCAGTCCTCTAAATTATATTCAAATTTATTTTATTATACAAATTATAATAAAATTAGTAAGGTGATTTACAAGTATTCGTGAATGCTCCTGGCCAACGATCTTTAGGTAATTTATTAATTTTCCTGATTATTTTTATATTTTCAATCAATTGTTTATACATTTCTTTCACAAAATTTGGATCAATTGTCGAATTAATATGTTTAGCATACTCACCATTCTTATGAACATAATCTATACTCATATACTTTTTATTATCCATACTAGATAATATAACGTGACTACATACATACAATGTAGCTATATTCGCCTCAAGTGTTCCACACCTCACAAACAACTCATGTTTCAACATATCATAATTAATACTTCCAGACAACTTCAATACATCTTTCAATTGTTCAGGCATTATCGGTATTTTAATATAACTATATACAAAATCAATATGTGACGCTGGACACTTGTGTTCTACTCTCTCATCTCTTATTTCAATCTTTTCATATATATTTGGTAAACCTGTTAATGAATCTGTTTTATTTTGTAATGATTTATTCCATATAGCAATACCACCTTGTTCACGTCCCAATACATCACTATTTCCATACATATTAACTAATACATCATAATATTCTTTTGGTTCAACATATTTCCAATTCAACGTAAGTTGTTCATCACCATATTGTTGATGATTATATTGTTGTTTTGCAAATTCCATATCATGAGGTAAATAGTGTGATGTAAATGGTGGATAATCTTCTACAGCATATGCTTGATTTAATGATTTATAACCTTCTTCTTTTCCAGGTTTTTTTTTCGGATTCATTCCATGTTTTTTGCCCATTTATTATATATTTATAAAAAAAAACATATTAAAAAATTATGGAACTTCCTAATATTTCTCCTAAAATATCCCAAATTATTCCCACCTATGATATAGATGCATTTCAAACTTACCACAATAACAATTGGATTTATAATAAATATACCATCTCCAAACTTCAAAACTTAAATTGCAACATCATACCTATAACACCCACATTCTTTCCTGTAATAATAAAACCTATATATAATCTAACAGGTATGTCTAAAGATGTATACAAAATAACTTGTAAAGAACAATTCAATATATTTGATACTCATCAAGGTTTTTGGTCACCATGTTTTGAAGGTACACATCGTAGTATTGATTGTGTAATCATAAATAATAAAGTTATTTGGACTTGTTGTTTTATTGGATACAAATTAGAAGGTATAATAGGAGCATTTGATTATTGGGAACTTACTTGGAAAGACATACCACAATATTTATTAAATAATATTAATAAAATTGTTTCAAAATTAGATAATTATACTGGAATACTAAATGTGGAATCGATAGAAGATAATATAATTGAATGTCATCTTCGTCCGGGAGACATATTATATCTGAATGATAAAATAATCGAACAGATTATTAATTTATATACATTAGGAACTTGGGAGTTGGAAGATTATGTTCCACAAAAATTATTTCTTCTTCCGTTGTGGTATCAATATTTAAATAAAAGTTTAGATATAAAAACTATTTTGAATGAATACAAAAATTTATACTACGATTACGATTACGATGACTTACCAGGACCACCTTTTCTAAAGAGACAATGTTTGCTCATACATAAAGATTTAAATGTTTTACTACAAATAAGAGAAAAAGTTTACGAATAATTTAAAATTATTTTAAATTATATAATTTATAATAAATATGGGATTCTTTATGTCATTGTTCAAACTCCTATTCGATGCACTATCTTTTGGTGGTATTTCATTTGCAGTATTAATTGTGTGTTCGTTCATAGTATTTCCTCCGTCATTAGAAGACGAACGTTATTACTTTTGTGCATTCTTTGGAACATTTATATCTATACTAAGTATTGTTATGATGTTGTTAAGTGGTAAATATAGTAATAGACCTATTTCAAATAGAAGTAGTTATACTCCGTGGACTTGGTGGAGACTCAAAGGTAATTAAGGTAAAAAATCTAGAATTTGATCCATACTATTAAAATTTTTTATAAAATTATCTAAATTTTGATTATCACTTTGTGCTATTATTCTTATAGTTTGTGAAAGTTGTATTAATAGTTCGTGTAATTCATAATCATCTTCATAATCTAATCTAATTAAATCTTCTTTTGTATTTTTTAATAAATCATAAAGTTGTTTTGTTAATTCATCATCATCAGTACCATCTTCATCTACTTGGAGAACTATATTAACTCCGTCTCTAATTGTATCAACTAATGTATTATCTATAAGTTGTATTCTTATTCGTTCTCTGTCTGCATCATAACTATCATCATCCATATAGTTATATTGTAAGTATCGAGGATCATTCATTTTCGTAAGAGTAACGCTACGAGGTTCTATTTGGTATTTTCTATTACTATTACCCATTTTAAATAATTTTTAAATTATTTAAAAATTAATACTTCAATTTCATAAATATTTTTGATATCTTGTCTACATAATGGACAATTAAAATTTTTCTGAATATGTTGTTCTATACACTCTTTACAATAACAGTGACCACAATCTATTTGAACACTATTTAATACATTTTCTTGACAAATACTACAAAATTTAGGATATTTATTAACATTTGAAAAAGTTTTTATTTTGTTAGTTTTAATTTTATTATATTCTTCTTCTTCATAATCACTACATTCACTATCACTATCACTATCACTATCAACAATTCTATTGTTCTTTTTTTCATGACACTTATCAATCTGCATCAACATCGATGCAATACACCAAAATCCAAAAAATACTATCATAAATAAGTATCCAGGTTGAAATATAAGTATTTCTGTATCTGTATTTGTACTATTCATTATTTAATTAATAAAATTATATTATTAATTATCAATTTAAAAATCGTCATCAATTTCAAACACATTTGTAGTATCATCACCACCTATTTGATATTCTGTTACTCTCTGTTCAAAAAAGTTTGTTTTACCATCCATACCTATTTGATTCATAAATTCAAAAGGGTTTACGGTATGATATATTTTACTATAACCTAGTTGTGTCAATAATCTGTCTGCAACAAACTCTATGTATTCACTCATCAAATCCTTATTCATACCAATCAAATTACATTTCAAACTATCACAAATAAATTCCTTTTCAATGTCTACTGCTTCTTTGAACATTTCATGAACAAGATCTTGATTAAGTCTTTGTTTCATTTTGTGATAAAGAATAATAGCAAAATCAGTATGCATTCCTTCATCTCTTGATATTAATTCGTTACTAAATGTTAAACCGGGCATGAGACCTCTTTTTTTCAACCAATATATGCTACAAAAAG
>MDTB01216435.1_pt1 | contig 13589 bp, 13 predicted proteins | sample 811161 | NCBI WGS metagenome assembly MDTB01 (sample SAMN05326650, study PRJNA326480) | marine metagenome | isolation source: seawater | place: Mediterranean Sea | collected 2009
TAAAAAGAAATAACTCTAAAGCTTATCATTCAGCAACTCATTTATTACATGAGTCATTAAGAAGAACTTTAGGAAAACATGTCACTCAAAAAGGTTCGTTGGTTTCACCTGAGAGGTTAAGATTTGATTTTAGTCATAATAAGCCCATTGAAAAAGAGGAAATGACAAAAATAAATAAAATTGTAAACGAAATTGTAGAGGGCTCTACTGGTGTTCAAACAAGAATAATGACTCCAAAAGAAGCAGTAAGCATGGGCGCATTAGCATTATTTGGTGAAAAATACGGAGAAGAAGTGAGAGTAGTTTTTATGGGAAAGGAAAATAACGGTTTTTTCTCAACAGAATTATGTGGAGGTACTCACGTTAAAAATACAAAAGAAATTGGTAAATTTAAAGTTATAAGCCAGTCTTCGATAGCCTCAGGAGTTAGGAGAGTTGAGGCGTTAAGAGATAAGCAATTGGAAGTTTATGAAAAAACGCAAAAACAAGATAAATCTCAAAAAGAGTTAAATTTAAAAGATGAGATTTCATTAATAAAAAAAGAATTACAAAAACTAAAAATAAATCCAGATTATAAAGACAATTTAGATTTAACCGAAAACTTAAAAAATTTAAATAAACAGCTTAACAAAGTAAAAATTGAAAGCATTAAGAAAGATAAAAGCAAAAATATAATGCAGGACAAAAAAGTCGGAGATGTAATAATTCGAGAACAAATTTTGAAAGATTTTCCCTCAAAAGAATTAAGAAGCATTATAGACGAAGGAAAAAAAGATATTAAATCAGGAATTGTGGTAGGTATTTCCACATTTGAAGATAAAGTCGGTTTAGCTGTAGGAATTACTAAAGATTTAACTTCAAAATATGATGCTGTTGATTTGGTAAAAGCTGCTTCTGTTATTCTAGGAGGCAAAGGAGGTGGTGGTAGAAAAGATTTTGCTCAAGCAGGGGGAGTAGATAAAGATAAAATTAAAGAAGCTTTTAAAGAAATTTCTAAAAAAATTAGTTAAGTTTCTTCTTTAAATTTCCATCGATTGCTTCTAAGAATTGATTTGTTGTTAAGTATTTAGTTGATTTATCAATTAAGATTGCCAAATCTTTTGTCATTGATCCGCTCTCAACAGTTTTAATGCATACTTCTTCGATACTAGCTGAAAATTTAATTAGTTCCTCATTTCCGTCAAGTTTTCCTCTGTGAGATAAACCTCTTGTCCATGCAAATATTGAAGCGATAGGATTTGTAGAAGTTTCCTTGCCTTGCTGATGCATTCTATAATGCCTTGTAACAGTTCCATGTGCAGCCTCTGACTCTACCGTTTTACCATCTGGAGTCATTAGTACACTAGTCATTAATCCTAAAGAACCAAATCCTTGCGCAACCGTATCTGATTGAACATCCCCATCATAATTTTTACAAGCCCAAATGTATCCACCGTTCCACTTCATTGCGCACGCTACCATATCGTCAATCAATCTATGTTCATAAGTTATATTAGCTTTTTTGAATTTATCAGAAAATTCTTTTTCAAAAACATCCTGGAAAAGATCTTTAAATCTTCCATCGTAAGCTTTAAGAATTGTATTTTTTGTTGATAAGTAAACTGGCCATTTTCTACCGAGACCATAATTCATACAAGCTCTTGCAAAATTTTTTATTGAGTCATCTAAATTATACATTGTTAACGCAGTTCCAGAACTAGGAAAGTTAAAAACTTTGAATTCTTTTTTATTTTTTCCATCTTTAGACGTCCATTTTACTTCAAGATTTCCCTCGCCAGGTATTAAAAAATCTGTTGCTCTATATTGATCTCCAAAAGCGTGTCTTCCAATAACAATTGGTTGTGTCCAGCCAGGGACTAATTTTGGAACATTTTTACAAATTATTGGTTCCCTAAAAACTGTGCCCCCTAAAATATTTCTAATAGTACCATTAGGTGATCTCCACATCTTTTTTAATTTAAACTCATCAACACGTGCTTCGTCAGGTGTAATTGTGGCACATTTTACTCCCACCCCATACTGTTTAATTGCATTAGCCGCATCTACTGTGATTTGATCATCAGTTTTATCACGGCTTTCCATCCCAAGGTCAAAGTATTTAAGGTTTATTTCAAGATAAGGTTTAATTAGCTTTTCTTTTATGAATGACCATATGATTCTAGTCATTTCGTCGCCATCTAACTCTACTACAGGATTTTTAACTTTTATTTTTGCCATAAAATATTGATTGATAAACTCTAATTTTTATACATATTAAGAAAAATTTAGCAAACTTTAAATTATGTTTAATTCGATTTTTCCAAAAATACACAAAGAGGGCTACAAATTCTTAGCGATTTCAATATTGGCGTCTTTTATAGTTTTATTTTTATCTAAGTTTATAGGTTTAATTTTCATTTTAATAACAATTTGGGTTTATTACTTTTTTCGTGACCCTGATAGAATTTCGATTAATGATGACTCCTATCTTGTAAGTCCAGCTGATGGTTTAGTAACAGACATATCGGAAAGATCAGGTCCTGAAGAATTAAGGTTAGAAAATACAACATATACAAGAGTAAGTATTTTTATGAATGTATTTAATTGCCATGTAAATAGAATTCCAACTTCTGGTAAAGTAGAAGAAATTTATTACAAGCCAGGAAAATTTTTAAATGCATCACTAGATAAAGCTAGTGAAGAAAATGAGAGAAATTATTTTAAAATTAAAACTAAAAATAAAGATGAAGAAATTATAATTGTGCAAATAGCAGGATTAATCGCAAGAAGAATAGTATGCGAAGTAGAGCAAGGACAAGATTTAAAACAAGGCGAAAGAATAGGAATGATTAGATTTGGTAGTAGGGTTGATATTTTCTTTAAAAATAAAAAAGTTCTAGCTAAGCTTAATCAAAATGTAGTAGCTGGCGAGAGCTTAATTGCATCGGAATAATGGATCAAAATAAAAAATTTAAATTGGTGACATCTAAAAAAACTAGATACCTATTGCCAAATATTCTTACTCTTGGAGGGGTATGTCTTGGAATAAGTTCAATAAAATTCTCTATAGATGGAAATTTTAGCCTGGCAGTTACCCTAATTTTATTCGCTTCAATTTTAGATGCCTTGGATGGTAGAATCGCAAGAATGATTAAAGGCACTTCTGAATTTGGAAAAGAACTAGATTCTTTAACTGACTTTGTAAGTTTTGGAATTGCTCCAGTTTTAATTTTATATTTTTGGGAACTAAAAAATTATGGCAAGTTAGGCTGGGCTATCGCTCTTATTTTTTCGGTATGTTGTGTATTAAGATTAGCCAGATTTAATTTAACTAAAACAGAAGAGCAACAGGAATGGAAAAATAATTATTTTGAAGGAGTGCCATCACCAGCTGGTGGTATATTGATTTTAATGCCACTAATTTATGAGCTATCGGGGTTAAACTTTCAAATCAATATCAAAAATTTCACACCTTATTTTACAATTTTCATTGCTTTGCTTTTAGTCAGTAAAATACCAACACTTTCTTTTAAAAAAATATCAATATCATCTAAAACTACAGTTTTTTTATTGTTAGCGATTGTAATAATTTTTACAGCATTACTATTTTATACTTTTGAAACAATATTATTTTTTAGTTTTATCTATTTACTGTTAATTCCATTAAGTGTTTTAATCTATAGAAATCAACATAGAAATCATTCCAATAAAATATCTGATGAAGATCATGAAGATATTTTATAATGAAAAAATCTAAACGATCAAAAAAAAGCAACAACTGGAAAATAAAACAACATAGAGATCAATTTTTCAAAAAATCAAAAGTTCTTGGTTATAGATCAAGAGCATCATTCAAATTAATTGAATTAAACAAAAAATTTAATTTTTTAAGTAAAAAAAAATTTTTATTAGATCTAGGATCTTACCCTGGTGGATGGTCACAAGTAGCTAGCAAGATTATTGCTCCTGGAAAAATATTATCTATCGATATTAAAAAAATGGAACCTATTAAAAATGTATCATTTATGAATTGGGATATTTTCGAAAAAGATATAGATAAAAAAATTTTAAATTTTTTTAAAGGAAAAATAGATGTTGTAATTTCTGATATGGCAGCAGATACAACAGGTAACAAATCTCTTGATTCTATTAGAACTAATCAACTTTGTTTAGAAGCTATAAATTTGTCAACAAAAATACTTAAACCAAAAGGAGTATTAGTGACAAAATTGTTTATGGGCGATGATTTTATTGAGGTAAAAAACTTAGCCAAAAGAACATTTAAAGACGTGAATTTTTTTAAACCAAAGTCTAGCAGAAGCGAGTCTAAAGAAACTTATTTACACTGTGTATTTTAAATCCTTTAAAAAATTTAATAATCGTTTATAAGCTTATATGGGATCCATAAAAGAATCTTTAACCTTTGATGACGTACTATTACTTCCTAAGTATTCGGATGTTCTTCCCTCTGAAACAGACATTTCTTTAAGATTAACAAAAAAAATTTCTTTAAAAGTTCCGTTTTTATCATCTGCAATGGACACAGTTACAGAGTCAGAAATGGCCATAGCTTTAGCTAGAGCTGGGGGCATTGGAATAATTCACCGAAATCTTAATATTAAATCTCAAACTAAGGAATTATTTAAAGTAAAGAAAAAAAAATTGAATGTAGGAGCAGCAATAGGAACCAACATTGAAGACCTCGAAAGAGCTAAATCATTAATAGATAATGGATGTGATTTGATTGTAATTGATACAGCTCATGGACATAGTAAAAAAGTTTTAGCTACATTGGCGAAATTAAAAAAAATAAATTTCAAAGTACCAATTTGTGTAGGGAATATTGCTACAGGTGAGGCTGCAAAAAAATTATATAACGCAGGAGCCGATATAATTAAAGTAGGTATAGGACCAGGGTCAATTTGTACAACCAGAATGGTGGCTGGAATTGGGGTGCCCCAAATTTCAGCAATCATGGACGTTAAGAAAGAGTTGAAAAATAAAAATATTAAAATTATTTCTGATGGAGGAATAAAATTTTCAGGTGATATAGCAAAAGCTTTAGCAGCGGGAGCAGATGCCATAATGATGGGATCCATATTTGCAGGAACACAGGAAAGTCCGGGTAAGAAATTTAAATTGAAAGGCAAAATTTACAAGATTTATAGAGGAATGGGTTCGATTGGAGCTATGTCATCAGGATCTGCAAATAGATATTTTCAAAAAAATTTCAAAGATAAATCTAAATTTGTCCCGGAGGGAGTTGAAGGAAGGGTAGAGTTTAAAGGAAAAGTATCAGAGATTATATATCAATTAAAAGGAGGACTGCGATCTTCAATGGGTTATATTGGTGCAAAAAATTTAAACCAAATATCTAAAAATGCAAAATTTATCAAAATAACAAAAGCTGGATTTTATGAAAGTATGGTTCATAGTGTTGAAGTAACACAAAAAACAATTAATTATAAATTATGAAAAATATAATATTTAAAATTTTTTTAACTTTATTATTATTACAATCTCCATTATTAGCTAATACCCAATATTTTCAAGATGGATTAAAATTTTATAACAAAAAAAAATTAAAAAAAGCAAAATTTAAATTTGAACAAGATATTGTTTATAATCCAAAAAGTGAATTATCTTACTTATATCTATCAAAAATCTTTAAAAGTTTAAATAAAAAGGATTTAGAAGAGCAAAATTTAAATACTGTAATCTTATTAAATCCTAAAAATGAGGAAGCCATTTATAATCTTGTAAAGCTAAAACTAGAAAATTCTGATTATAAAAAAAGCAAAGAACTTAATGAACGTTTGATTAATTTATGTGATATATTTTGCAATGAGAGCAAAAAATTAAAAATTGAAATTGAAAATTTATCAAAAAAATAAATGTATTTTCAAAATCACAAAGAAAAAATATTAATAGTCGATTTTGGATCACAGGTTACAAAATTAATTGCAAGAAGAGTGAGAGATTTAGGAGTTTTTTCAGAAATTCTTACTCCGAAAGAGACTCACAAGATTAAAGATTTTAAACACGTAAAAGGTATAATTCTCTCTGGGGGCCCATCAACTGTAACAAAAAAAAAATATCAAAGTGTACCTAAGCAAATTTTTAAAAAAGATATTCCAATTCTTGGGATTTGTTATGGACTTCAATTAATTGCAAAACTATATGGTGGAAAAATTAAATCATCTAAGAAAAAAAGAGAATTTGGCAGAGCTTTTATATTTAAAAAAAAAAATTCTATTTTAACAAAAAATTTTTTTTTAAGAAAATCCTCTGTTTGGATGAGTCATGAAGATGCAGTTGTAAGTTTGCCAAAAAAATTTAAAGCCGTCGCCTTTACATCTAATTCTAAACTGACAATCATTGAAAATAACGAAAAAAAAATTTTTGGAGTACAATTTCATCCAGAAGTTACTCATACAGATAATGGAAAACAATTATTTAAAAATTTTTTATTTTTAATATGCAAGGTAAAAAAAAGATGGAATATATCCTCACAACAAAAAAGACTTATTGAAGAAATTAAGATAAGAGTAAAGAAAGATAAAGTTATTTGTGCTTTATCAGGTGGAGTAGATAGTAGTGTTGTTGCCTTATTAGTTAACCGTGCAATAAAAAAAAATTTAATTTGTATTATGGTAGATACAGGTTTAATGAGAAAAAATGAGTTTAAATACACATACAAAGAATTTAAAAATAAGTATAAACTTAATGTAAGGTTAATTAATGCATCTAGTGTTTTTTTGAATAAATTAAGAAATATTTCTGATCCAGAAAAAAAAAGGAAAATAATTGGAGGTTTATTCATAAAAATTTTTGAAAGAGAGTCAAAAAAATTTAAAAAAGTTAAATTTCTTGCTCAAGGCACGCTTTATCCAGATATTATTGAAAGCAGATCATCAACAGGTAGTAAAACATCAAAAATTAAATCCCACCATAATGTTGGAGGCTTACCGAAAAAAATGAAATTAAAATTGATTGAACCTTTAAAAGAATTTTTTAAAGATGAAGTAAGAATATTAGGAGAGTCTTTAGGGCTTTCAAGAAATATCTGTTATAGACACCCTTTTCCGGGACCAGGATTAGGAATTAGAATTCCGGGAATTATTACCTCCAAAAAAATTAAGATTTTGCAGGAAGCTGATTATATTTTTATAAATGAGTTAAATAAAAATAATCTTTATAATAAAATTTGGCAAGCATATGCCGCATTGTTACCTATAAAAACAGTTGGGGTAATGGGAGATTCAAGAACTTATCAATATACATGTCTATTAAGAGCTGTAACTTCAGAAGATGGAATGACAGCAGATTATTATAATTTCTCAAAAGAATTTTTAGATAAAATTTCAACTAAAATTATTAATAATGTAAAAGGTGTTAACAGAGTTGTTTATGATATAAGTTCAAAACCACCAAGCACTATTGAATTAGAATAAAATTACTTTAATTATGAAAAATAAAATAAAAAAAATTATAGAAAAAAAAAATAAATCAAAAATTGTGAGCTTAACAGCTTATTCAAAAAATATAGCTCAGATTTTAGATAAATATTGCGATATTGTTTTAGTCGGTGACTCAATGGCAAACGTTTTGTATGGAATGAAGAACACTCATCGTGTTACTTTAAAAAATATAGCTGAGCATGCTTTAAGTGTTAAAAAAGGAATTAAAAACTCTCTTCTTGTTGCTGATATGCCTAAGGGCACTTATGAAAATAAGCAAATAGCAAAAAAAAATGCAAAATTTTTAATGAAATTTAGCAATTGTGATGCTGTTAAAATAGAGAGTAATAAAAATAATTTCAAAATTATTAATGAATTAGTTAAATCTAAAATTCCAGTCATGGGTCACATAGGTTACACACCACAATTTAAAAAAAAATTTAAAATTGAAGGTAAAACATTTAAAAAAGCAAAATTTTTGCTTGAAGAGGCATTGAAAATCCAAGAGGCTGGGGCTTTTTCTATTGTACTTGAATGTATTACTTCTAATACTTCAAAAATTATTACACAAAACTTAAAAATACCTACAATTGGAATTGGATCCTCAGCACATTGTGATGGGCAAATACTAGTGACGGATGATATGCTTGGTTTAAGTGGATTTTATCCCAAATTTGTAAAAAAATATGCAAATATAAATAGGGTAATTGAAAAATCTGTAAAAAAATATAGTAAAGATGTTAAATTGAAAAAGTTTCCTTCAAAAAAAAATTATTTTTAATGAACAAAGAAGAAAATAACGGAGCAGAAAAGAAAAATAAATTTTTTTTCTTTATTAAAGAAAATAAAATAAAACTCTTGATAACTGCAAGTGTTATTTTTCTGTCAGTAATTTCTTTTTATTTATTCAAGATTTATAATTTAAATAAAAATGATTTAATTTCAGAAAAATATATTCAAGCTGGCATTTATCTAAACTTAAAAAATGAAAAAAAATCTTTAGAGATTTATGATGAAATAATAAATGAAAAAAATAAATTCTACTCAGTTCTCTCATTAAATACTGTGATTGAAAAAAAACTTGTTAAGGATCATGAAAAAATTATAAATTATTTCGAAATAGTTGAAGAAATGAATATATCTAAAGAGCAAAAAGATTTAGTCATGTTCAAAAAAGCACTTTATTTAATTAATGCCAATAAATTAATCGAGGGAAAAGAAATATTAAATAAAATTATCCTCTCAGACTCTAAATTAAAAATTTTTGCAGAAGAACTAATAAATAATATCTAACATAAATAAAATGAAAATTTTTTATATCTTTATAATACTTATTTTTTTTAATAACTGTTCTTTTGATAATAAGACAGGAATTTGGGATAATGAAAATACTGTTTCTAAAGAAGAAAACAGAATATTCAAAGATTTTAAAACTTTATCTACATCGAACGAATCGTTTAGAGAGAGCATTGAGTTAAAAAAGAATTTTAATTTTTTTATACCAAACAAAATAAAAAACCAAGAATGGAATGATATTTTTTATAGTGAGTCAAATAACTATAAGAATTTTAGTTATAATGGTTTAAATGAAATCTTTTACAGATCAAAAAAAATTACAAGATACAGTATTAGACATAATATTTTATTGGAAAATGATAATACAATAATTGTTGATTCAAAAGGTAACATTATAATTTTTTCTCTAGAAAATAAAAAAATACTTTCAAAATTTAATTTTTACAAAAATCAATTTAAAAATATAAAAAAAAAACTTAACTATATTATTGAAAATGAAATCATTTATATTTCAGATAACATAGGTTATTTGTACGCATACGATTATAAAAAAAAGATCGTTATTTGGGCTAAAAATTTTAAAATACCATTTAGATCTAATCTAAAAATTTATAAAAATAAGATTATATTAGCAAATCAAAATAATAATTTGCTATTCATCGATAAAAACTCTGGAGAAATATTAAAAAAAATACCAACTGAAGAAACTCTTGTAAAAAATGATTTTGAAAATAATTTATCTTTAAATGCAAATTCAGTATTTTTTTTAAATACTTATGGTTCATTGTATGCGATAGACAATGAAAGAATGAGGATTAATTGGTTTTTAAACTTAAATAGATCAATCGATATAAACCCAAGTAATTTATTTTCTGGCAAACAAATCATCAGCGATGGGAATATTATTGTTGTTTCAACAGAAGACGACACTTATGTAATAAATGCTAATAGAGGGTCAATAATTTTTAAAAAAAAATTTTCAACCAAATTAAAACCTCTAATTATTGAGAATTATCTTTTCGTAGCAACTAAAAATAATTTTTTGGTCTGTATGGACTTAAAGACAGGAAATCTTATTTACTCTTATGATATCAAACAAAAAATTGCTAATTTCACAAAAACAAAAAAGAAAGAAATTATTCTAAAAGATATTATTATGGCCAATAATAAAATTTTATTATTTTTAGAGAATTCTTATGTATTAAAGTTAAACGTTAATGGCAATTTAGAACAGATAAATAAATTGCCCTCCAAAATGAAAACTTTACCTATATTTGTAAATAATTTTATATATTTTTTAGATAAAAAAAATAAATTAACAATAATTAATTAATTTGTAGACTTTCCACTTAATAAGGATAACTGTTTTATTTTTAAACCCTGAATACTATCTGAGGGCTTTATCGGATACTCTCCTGTGAAATAATGATCGCTAAATTGAGGATAATGAGAATTTCTTGGATTTCCAATTAAAGCATTGTACAAGCCATCAATACTAAGAAATTTTAAACTACTTGCTTTTAAGTAATTACACATTTCTTGCGTGCTTTTACCATTAGCTAATAATTCCTCTTTAGTTGGCATATCCACTCCATAAAAATCTGGATACTTAATTTCTGGACAAGCTATTCTTACATGAACTTCTTTTGCTCCGGCTTCATACAGCATTTTTACTATTTTATGACAAGTAGTACCTCTAACTAGAGAGTCGTCAATTAGTATTATAGATTTGTTTCGTACAATAGTTCTAGTAGAACTTAATTTCAATTTCACACCTAAGCTTCTTATATTTTGAGTTGGCTCAATAAAAGTCCGACCTACGTAATGATTTCTGATTAAACCTAATTCAAATTTTTTTTTTGATTTTTCCGCATATCCTAATGCTGCTGGCACACCAGAGTCTGGCACTGGAACAACTAGGTCTGCATCTAAGTCTGCTTCTTTTGCTAATGCTGAACCTAAATTTTTTCTATACTCATATGCACACTTTCCGTTAATTAAGCTATCTGGTCTGGCAAAATAAATATATTCAAACACACAAGGTCTTGGTTTTTGTTTAGGAAAAGGTTTGACGCTCTTTATCTCATTATTTTCAATTATAACGATTTCTCCATTTTCAACTTCTCTTATAAAATTTGCACCAACAATATCTAGTGCGCATGTTTCTGAGGCAAAAACAAATGAATTTTTTAATTTTCCAATTATTAAAGGTCTAATACCAAATGGATCTCTTACACCAACAAGTTTCTTATTCGTCATTAGTATAAGTGAATAACCACCTTGAATTTGAAAAAGCGCATCAATCAGTTTTTCTAAAAATTTATCTCTTTTTGATTTAGCAATTAATTGCACTATAGTTTCTGTATCGCTTGTTGTTCTAAATATCGCTCCACCCTTTACTAGCACCTCTCTTAAATGTAATGCATTTGTCAAATTTCCATTATGAGCTACGCTCAATCCTCCCATATGTAAATCTGCAAAAAATGGTTGTATATTTCTCAATGACGTTTCACCAGTAGTCGAATAACGATTATGACCTATCGCGAAAGATCCAGGTAATTTTTTTAAAGTATCAGAGTCAGTAAAATGATCTCCAACAAGACCTTGTCTTTTTTCTGAATGAAAATTTTTTCCATCAAATGATACTATTCCACAACCTTCTTGTCCTCTATGCTGTAAGGCATGTAGACCCAATGCAACTAATGCGGAAGCATCATTGTGATTTGATACACCAAAAATTCCACACTCTTCTCTTAATTTATCTAATTTAGATTTTTTCAATTTTTTCTTTCGTATCGATGAAATCCTCACTTGAAGGAAACTCCTCTATCATCATTTCACTTCCTTTTAATATCAAATCAAACGAGATCGCATCTTCTGCTGATATACCCCAATTTTTATAAGGATAAAACCAATTTAATATTGAAAATATACACACTGAAACTATATAACCTTTAAAAAAACCAAATAAAATACCAAATGTTTTATCAATTGACCCTACACCGGTCCAAGTAACTGCTTTACCCAATGCTTTTCCCATAACTATAATAGAAAAAAGAGTGAAAGTAAAAATTAATACTCCTAATCCTATATTGTTTACAAATTCAGACTCGATATAGTCGCTTACCATTGGTTGTAACTTCGGAACCAAAATAATTGTAATAATTGTTGATAAAACCCATTTCATAAAAGAAATTAAGCTTAGAGAGAAACCTTTTACAAAACATTGAATGATACAATAAATAAAAATAAGAAACACAATAACATCAAATAAATTGAAACTATTAAAAAAATTTTTAAAAAAATCCATTTAATTATTTTATTTCATCACTATTACCGAAAGGTTTATAAATTAATAATAATTTAGGTAATAAAGTAAGCACAGAAATCATCGCTAAAAGCATTGCCAAGCCCGTGAAGACACCAAAATATATTGTTGGTATAAAATTTGAAAAAATTAAAATCGAAAAACCAAATACTATTGTTATAGAAGTATTTAAAATTGCAATTCCTACAGTGCTATGGCATCTATCAAGGGTTTTATTGTAATTTTTTATCTTAATAAATTCCTCTCTAAACCTATAAATGTAATGAATACTATTATCTACAGCTATTCCAATTGTGATCGCTGCAATTGTGATAGTCATCATATCTAAAGGAATTTTCATTAGTCCAATAATACCAAGTATAAAAAAGGCAGCTAAAAAATTTGGTACTATTCCTATTAATGACAAGGTAATATTTCTAAATAAAATAAAAAACATAGCAAAAATTCCTAACATAACTATTCCCAATGTAAGTATTTGAGATTTGAATAAACTTTGTAGTAAGTTATTAAATAGAATTAATACTCCAGATAATTTATATTCATCTTTTTCAAATCCTAATTTAGTATTAATTTCACTTTGAAGTCTCGAAATAAATTCATTTCTTCTTAAATTTTCTAAAGAATCTTTAATCCTTATAGTAATTCTAGCTTCATCAGCATCAACTGAAATGTAAGGTGAAATAATTTCTTTTTTTATTTCTTCGGGTATTTTGCTATATAGAACTGCTATTTCTAAACTTTGTAGTTCCTTTCCATTCAAATCCTCTGCCACTCTCAAAATAGATCCAAAAGACAAAACTTTTCCTATTTCTGGTTGGGAGTCTAAATAATCATGAACTTTTAGAATTTTATCCATTTTATCTCTTGTGAACCAATACTTAGATTTATCTTTGTTATTCTCAGTGTCTTCATCCCATTCAGAAAATTCATCATCATCAGATTTTTCTTCTTTTTTGGATGGAAAATTTAATAATATGTTTAATGGTGTTGTTCCTCCCAATTCATCATCAATTATTTTCATTCCTTTATAAATTTCAGTTTCCTTATCAAAATAATTGATAAAACTATTTTCAACTTCTAATTTTAAAATACCTATAATACTAGCCACAATTACTATTATGGTTGGGCCAAAAATAAAAATATGATTTTTTTTTTGCGATAGTGCCCAAAATTTTAGTAATAAATGATTTTTCTGTGTCTTTAATTGAAATTTCATCGTTTGAAGAAAAAATACTTAATAAGGAGGGTAAAAGAAGAAAAGTCACAATTAACGATACAATTAAACCTAATGTCATCATCCACCCAAAGTCAATAATAGGTTTAATATCGCTAAATATTAGAGACAAGAAAGCACAAATTGTTGTCAAAACAGTATAAAGAATCGGAAACATCATTTTTTTGCTAGCCTCAAGTACTGCTTCTTTATTAGTTAATGACGGAAATTCTTTTTTTAATTGAAGGAATCTTACAGTTATGTGGATATTCATAGCCATATTTAAAATCAGCATTAAAGCAATAAAGTTTGA